>JGI994J12354_10003810_pt1 | contig 13853 bp, 12 predicted proteins | sample IntmicLarv3ML3BL_FD_12354 | JGI IMG/M metagenome (IMG submission 12354)
TCCGCTAACACGCTAAGCTAATGCCCTTTCGAGCAAAGGCTTCCTTTTGGGGTTTTCACAACGCTGGGTAAGCTGATATTAGCAACCCCTCCCGCGTTAAAGTGTTCATGTCCCCATAAAAGCCCAAAGCTCTCTCTTTCCCAAAACAAACCCCGCACGGCAGGGTCAAAAAATATCAAAAGTGGCATCACGCTATTAAAGGCAACAACTTAGCGTATTAGCGGAAATAAAATATGGCCTGTTCGACGTATGACACACTTTCCCTTTTGATGTGATTTTTTGCGCGGACTGTTCGGTAGTTTGGTTCTTTCTGCTAAGCGTCGAGGGCTTGAGTCCATTGGCCCCGTCCGAGAAAATGACCATAGCGACACAGATTTTGCGGGGGAGAAAACACGGAGGTGTTTTCAGCAAAATTTGGGAGCGAGGGAACTTTTTTCGGAACAACGAAAGCCGACGAGTTATTCTGTCTTGCAGGATAACAGGCGTGCCAAAAGAACTTGATCTTTTTCCAATTTTGCATCAAGGCAAAATTGGGCTGGCGCAGCTGGAAAGCTGCCTGTTCACAGAACAGTGTATAGAGTGCCAGCGGAACGCCGCCTAAAAAATTAGGGAAGCAATTCGTTTGCAGGTAATGCATTATACTGCTCCACCTCGGGATAAAAATACGCGTCAAAAACAGAGCGCGCAATATCAGTTACACTGCTGCCGTAGCCGCCGTTTTTAACAACTATAGCCACAGCGATTTCGGGCTTGTCAAACGGCGCAAACGCAACAAAAACGGCGTTGTCCTTTTGCCCATCAACCTGCGCCGTGCCGGTTTTACCGCCTACCTTTATCTTATAAGAAGAAAACGCACTGCGGGCCGTGCCCTGCTGGGTAACGCGCAGCATACCGGTTTTTATCTGCTCGATATATGCATCGGACACGCCCGTTTCGGCCGCTACAATACTTTGCTCGGGCTGTACAGTCTCACGCAGATTATAGCTTTTCACCTCTTTGAGCAGATGGCTTTGCATGCGGTGCCCGCCGTTGGCTATGGTCGCCGTCATCACGGCCAGCTGCAAAGGCGAACAAAACTGCTTCTGCCCGATACCCGCAAAGGGAACATTGCTCGGCAATATACCCGTGGTTTCGCCCACTTCAAGTCCCGTTTTCACGCCCAGACCAAACCGCTGACAATAATCCTTCAGGCGGTTAAGCCCAACCATCATCGAGCAGTCGTAAAAGAATATGTTGCACGATTTTTCTATAGCGCTCACAACACTCAGTCCGCCATGATGACCCATACAGGTACGTACGCTGCCATCATAGGTTTTGGAGTGGTTGCAGGTTATCACCGAGCCGGTGTTTATAACGCCTGTTTGCAGCGCGGCCAGCGCCATAAGCGGCTTAAAGGTGGAGCCGGGCGGATATTCGCCATACAGCGCGCGGTCAAACAGCGGCTGGTTTTTGGTATCGTTTGCCAAAATCTCATAATTGTTTCGGTAATCTTCAAGATTATAGCTTGGATAATTGGCCGCAGTCAGCAGGCCGCCGGTTTTTACGTCCACAACTACCACGGCGCCCTCATTAGAATCTGGGTCGGCCTTTATGCGCGCGGCCAGCGCCTCCTGCGTTGATTTTTGCAGGTTTTTGTCCAGCGTAAGGGCAACGGTGTTGCCGGCCTGCGGTGCGCTTTCGGGGTCCACAGAAACAATCTCGCCGCGCACATTTTTGCTTACCAGGCTTATGCCGTCCTTGCCCTTTAGATAGGGTTCAAACGCCTTTTCCACGCCCATGCGGCCGATATAATCGTCCATGGCGTAGCCCTTGTCCTTATATTCCTCCCAGTCACGGTCGAGTATCGGGCCGACATCGCCCATAATATGGGGCGCGATATCCGGATCGGGATAGTTTCTTATGGGAACCGTCCATATCTCAACGCCGGGCAGCTTGAAATTAAATTCATTAATAACGCTCATTGTATTGGTGCCGATATCCATGGCCAGCGTAAATGGCCGTGTGGCCGCATAGTCGGCCAGCTGCATGGAATACCGTATTCCCATGAGCAGGCGCTGAAGCTCCGGCTCTAATCCCTGAAGCTTATAGCTTTTTATCATAGCATCCACGCAGTTTTGCGCCGTTGCATAGTGTGTCAGCCCCAGCTTGGAGCGCACCTTGGCCGCCTTTTGCTCATCGGTAAATTCGTAGGGTGCTGTATCCGTAACGGGCAGGTCATCGCGCCATTCCTCGCCCGCCTTTTGCAAAACCTCTATCAGGGTTGTGAGCACCTCGTTTATGCGGCTGTCGGGTAAAAATGCGCCGTTGAGCACAACATTGTGACCATCAGAATTGGCCGCCACGGGCCGGCCGTAACGGTCTACTATCTCGCCGCGCGCCGCTTTGGTAACCAGCTGCTGCTTGGTTATGGCGTGGGCAGTTTCCAGCTCGTCGCTGCGCGCCGTAACCTGCAGCCGGCTTTGCTGAAACTGAAATGCAGCCAAAACCAGAGAAAATGTAACGGCCAGAACAACGAGTCTTTTTGGAGATTCTTTTTGAATGCGAGGCATAAAAACCTTCTCTTTCTTGGCATCTGCCATGATCACACAGATCGGCGGCCTATTGCGAAAGTCTAAAACGGCGCCGATAAAAACGAATAATCAGATAGCATGGTATCGTGAGTATCACGGTGAAAATCCATGAAACTACAAGATACCGCATAAGATGATAAAACGGGCGGCCAGACGCGCCGGCCACAACAAAAACCAGCCAATACACCAGCTTGTACACCAGTGTTCCCGCGGCTGTCAGCAGTAAAGCCGAAAGCAGGGTATTTGTAAGATATTTTTTTGCGATATATCCCGCCATGGCGCACATTATCATAAAAAGCGCTGTGTGAAACCCGGGCAGGGTATCGGTGCATATATCCATAAGTATGCCGGCACATCCGCCGGCCACAGCGCCCGCAGCATCATGCTCGTACAGGGCTATAAGCAGGGCCGCCGCCAGAAGCAGCTCGGCCGGCTGGGCGAAAAATGTGGGTGTCAAGCCGGGCGTAAACCGCAGCACAAATGCAAGCATAACAAACAGTCCGTGCATCACATGACGCAGGCTGCTCATCCTGCTCTTTTGCGTCAGCATGTGCGTTCCTCCTGTCAGTTTTCGGGCGAAAGCTCGGTTTGCCCTTTGCCGTCAAAGCCGGTTATCACCATAACCGAGGTCATATTGTCTAAATCGGCAAACGGCTTTATCTCAACATGCACAGAAACATCGCTTTCATCCTGGCTTATGCCGGAAACCGTGCCAACCTTGAGGTTTTTGGGAAACACGCCGGCAATGCCATAGGATATAACTATATCCCCCATAGCCACGCTGCTCTCGCGCTTTAGGTTGCCCATGCGCAGCAGTCCCTGCGGCGCTGTTGCGGCGCTGCCGGATATTGTGCCTATGTCGCCTGTGCGCGATACACGGCCGCCAAAATTCAGGGATGGGTTTAGTATCGTGGTCACCTTACTATAGGTCAGCGACACCTCGCTTATGTATCCCACCAGCCCATCAGGCGTAACAACGGGGTTTTGTATCCCAATGCCGTCTATCGAGCCGCGGTTTATCGTAAAGGTTTTATATGGGTCGGCCTCGTCGCGGGAAATTATCGAGGCCAGCGGGGCAAACTTAAAATCAGGATTTTCTTCCTTTAGCCCGAAATACAGCTTATATTCAGCGTTTTCTCGCATGCGCTCGTCGTAGTCAACCTGCTTGTCACGCAGTGCGGCAATGTCGTTTCTCAGCGTTTCGTTTTCGGCCTTCAGCCCGTCGCGCTGGGAATAAACGCTCACAAAATCCTCCCATTTTTTGCCTATCCCGGCAAAAAACGACTGTATCGGCGTGGCAACGGCGCCGGCTGCGCTTTCCTGCGGCGCGGCAAAACCGCCGAGCAGCGTAAACAGCACGGAAACCACAATAATCACGGCCACAATAATCATCATAGCCTTGAAAAGCTTGCTTTTGAAAAACCCCTTCATGACAAACGTCCTTCATAACCCTTCGAATAGCCATTCGGCACAAAACCAAACGGCCCGGTTATCAATATTTGCTGCGCGACATATATGTCCCAAACGGAAGATCGGCCTCCAGCCTTTTGGCCGTGCCGATAACAACGCAGTCCATGGCGTTATCCGCCACAACAACGGGCATAGATGTTTGCTCGGTTATCAGCTTGTCTATACCTCTCAGCAGCGCGCCGCCGCCCGTGAGCACTATGCCGTGGTCGATAATATCCGCCGCAAGCTCGGGCGGCGTTTTTTCCAGCGTACCGCGGATAGCATCAACTATCTGGGCCAGCGGGTCGGACAGCGCCTCGCGCACCTCGGCGCTGGTTATCGTAATGTTTTTGGGCAGGCCGTCAACAAGGTTACGCCCCTTTATTTCCATGGCGCCCTCATTGTCGTAAGGATAGGCCGAGCCTATCTGTATCTTTATCTGTTCGGCCGTGCGTTCGCCGATAAGCAGGTTGTGCTTTTTGCGGATATAGGAAATAATGGCCTCGTCCATATCATCGCCGGCCACGCGAACCGATTGCGCCGTTACAATATCGCCCAGCGAAATAACGGCCACCTCGCTGGTGCCGCCGCCAATGTCAACAACCATGCTTCCCGTTGCATCCCAAACGGGCAAATCGGCCCCTATGGCCGCGGCCATAGGCTCCTCAATAAGATCGACATCCTTAGCTCCGGCCTGCTTGGCCGCATCAAACACGGCGCGGCTTTCAACCTCGGTAACGCCCGAGGGTATACATATGATAACGCGGGCACGCGAAAAGAAGGAGCCCTTCAAGGCGTCCTTGATAAACTTTTTCAGCATGGCGGCCGTAACATCAAAGTCGGCGATAACGCCGTCCTTCAGCGGCCGTACGGCTACAATAGAGCCGGGCGTACGCCCTATCATATTTTTAGCCTCTATGCCAACGGCGCGCACAGCGTCGTTTCGCACGTCGACAGCCACAACAGAAGGCTCGCGCATGATAATGCCCTTGCCCTTTATGCACACAAGCGTGTTGGCAGTGCCTAAATCTACCCCTATATCTCGACTGAACATAAACAAATCTCCTTGTTTTTGCCATTCTTTTATTTATAATTGTATCCCTATCTAAAACATTATACCCAACAATTCCCAATATATCAATGGTTATTTTCATGTTATTCAAATTTTTCACATATAAAGGAAAGGTTTGGCAAAAAAAACTTTTAAAATGAGATATATTATGATATACTTCTCTTTAGCCGCAGGAATATATTTTCCGCCTGTTTTTTCGGCGGGCTCTTGTGTTTCGGCTTCCGGCGGCCTTTAATATTGGAGGATTGGCTGATTTTGGGTAAAATTATCGCTATAGTTAATCAAAAGGGCGGCGTGGGTAAAACCACGACGGCCGTTAATCTAAGCTCGGCGCTTGGCCTTTTGGGCAAGCGTGTGCTTTTGTGCGACATAGACCCGCAGGGCAACACCACGAGCGGCTACGGAATAAGCAAGCGCGGCGGCGCATCTTCGAGCTATGAGGTTCTTCTCGGCGGCCGGCCGGCGGCCGAGGCTGTTATAAAAACCAAGTTTGAAAATGTTTCGGTTTTGCCTGCGTCTATGGATCTGGCCGGCGCCGAAATTGAGCTTTCGGGCGCTGAAAACCGCGAATCGCGGCTGAAAACCGCGCTGGCGTCCCTGCGCGAGCAATACGATTATATACTCATGGATTGCCCGCCCTCGCTCGGGCTTATCACGCTGAACGCCCTAAACGCGGCCGACACCTTTTTGGTGCCCATACAGTGCGAATACTACGCGCTCGAGGGGCTGTCGCAGCTTATGTCCACCGTGCGCGTGATAAAGCGGCAGTACAATCCGCAGATAGACCTTGAGGGCGTGCTGCTGACCATGTACGACGGGCGGCTGAACCTGACACAGCAGGTTGTTAACGAGGTTAAGCGCTATTTTCCGGGCAAGGTATTTAAAACGGTAATACCCCGCGCCGTGCGCCTGAGCGAGGCGCCGAGCAACGGAATACCCATACATTACTATGATAAATCATCAAAGGGCGCCGAAAGCTATACACATGTGGCGCAGGAAATTGTTAATAAGGGGGGCAAAACAGATGGCTAAAAAATACGGTCTGGGCCGAGGGCTGGACGCGCTGTTTGCCGACAACGCTGTTGACGAAAACATTACTACGCTGGCTATTAGCGAGCTGGAGCCCAACGCAAACCAGCCGCGCCGCCATTTTGATGAGGCCGCACTGAGCGAGCTGGCCGATTCTATTTCTATACACGGTGTTTTACAGCCCATACTTGTGCGGCCGATGCCCGCAGGGCAATACCAGATTGTGGCCGGCGAGCGGCGCTGGCGCGCTTCGCGCCTTGCCGGGCTGACCGCCGTTCCCGTGCAAATACGCGAGCTGAGCGACAATGAAACTGCCGAGCTCGCACTGATAGAAAACTTACAGCGCGAGGATTTAAACGCCATTGAAGAGGCGCGGGGCTATAAATCGCTGATAGAGGAGTTTTCACTCAGCCAGGAGCAGGTGGCTGAGCGGGTGGGCAAATCGCGGCCGGCCGTAGCCAATGCCATGCGCCTTTTGGTGCTGGACGACGATTTGCAAAACATGGTGGTTTTGGGCGATATTTCGGCCGGCCATGCCCGCGCTATGCTGGCTATGGAAAGCCGCGAGCTGCGCCTGCTTGCCGCCGCCGCTGCCAAAAAGGGGGCCAGCGTGCGCGAGCTTGAGCGCATGGCCAAGCAAAAGCCGGCTACCAAAGCCGAGCCAAAACCGGCAGCGGCCAAGCCAACCTATTTCAGCGAGGCCGAGCTTTCGCTTTCCGAAACGCTGGGCCGCCGCGTAAAGGTTTCGCCCTCGGGCGAGGGCGGAAGTATAACCATAGAGTTTTTCAACAAAGACGATTTGAGCTTCCTTGCCAACCGCTTGGGCGGCAAGGAATAGGAAGAACCGTAAGTTTGAATTTATTCAAGCTTATATTAAAAACGCGAGTTGGCAGCGTGCCTTCGGCAGGATTGCCTACTTGCTCTCACATGGTTACCTGCTGACGCAGGAAACCTAACCGCCGCTCATGTGCACATTTTTATGACCATTGATTTGGTTTTTGTGTCTTGAGCGAAGCGAAAGGAAGGATCATAAAAATGCTGGATATTAAGCGTATACGGGAAAACCCCGATATTATCAAGGCGGCCATGAAAAGCCGCAATATGGATCTCGACGGAGTTATCGACGAGCTTATAGCCGTTGATTTGAAGCGCCGCGAAACGGGCGCTATTGTGGACGGCATAAAGGCCGAGCAAAATCAGGCCTCTAAGGATATTCCGCGCGTGAAAAAAGAGGGCGGCGACGTTTCGGCCGTTATGGCGCGCATGAAGGAGCTGGCCGACAAAGCCAAGGCGCTTGGCGCGCAGGAATCCGAGCTGGAGCAGCGCCAGCAGGAGCTGCTGTATCAAATACCCAATGCGCCGCACGGGAGCGTACCCACAGGCACGGACGAAAGCCAAAACGTTGAGGTGCGCCGTGTGGGCGAGCCGCAGAGCTTTCCCTTTGAGCCGCTGCCCCATTGGGAAATCGGCCGCAATTTAAACATTCTCGATCCCGAAACGGCCGCCAAGGTAACGGGCGCGCGCTTTCATTTTTACCGCGGCCTCGGCGCGCGGCTTGAGCGCGCTATTATAAACTTTTATTTAGATACCCACACATCCAATGGATACACCGAAATACTTCCGCCCTTTGTGGCAAACCGCGCCTCCATGACGGCCACGGGTCAGCTTCCCAAATTTGAGGAGGATGCCTTCAAGCTTTCAGAGGGCGAATATTTTCTTATACCTACGGCCGAGGTGCCAGTTACAAACATGCACCGCGATGAGATAATAGACGGCGGCCGCCTGCCCCTTTGTTATGCGGCCTATTCGGCTTGTTTCCGCGCCGAGGCCGGTTCGGCCGGCCGCGACACGCGCGGGCTGATACGGCAGCACCAGTTTAATAAGGTTGAGCTGGTTAAGTTTGCCTCGCCCGAAACCTCGTACGACGAGCTGGAAAAGCTGACGGGTGACGCCGAGCGCGTACTAAAAGCGTTAGGGCTGCCTTACCGTGTTGTCTGCCTTTGCAGCGGCGATATGGGATTTTCTTCGGCCAAAACCTATGATATTGAGGTTTGGATGCCGTCATATAATCGCTATCTGGAAATTTCCAGCTGCTCCAACTTTGAAGATTTTCAGGCACGCCGCGGCAAAATACGCTATCGCGCCAAAGAGGGTGACAAGCCCGCTCTGGTGCACACTCTAAACGGTTCGGGTGTGGCCATTGGCCGCACCGTGGCAGCCATAATCGAAAACTATCAAAACGGCGACGGGTCTGTAACCGTTCCTGAAGCGCTGCGCCCATATATGGGCTGCGACCGCATAACCATATAGGCAGGGGGACAAACTGCTATGGGCTGTACTGATGATTACACTTATAATTACAACGTAACCTCGTTCGACGCCGATCAAAACCGCGAGCTCACCATATCTGCCCTGCTGCGCATTCAGCAGGAGGCCGGCGAGCAGCACCTGCGCACGGGCGGGCTGGGCTACAGCGTCACTTATGAGCAGGGCGTGATATTTGTTATTACTCGCGCGGCGGCCGTGGTACATAGGCTGCCCCGCTTCGGTGAGGGCGCGGTGCGCTGCAAAACCTGGAGCAACGGCTTTTCGGGCATGCTGTTCACCCGCTCGTATGCGCTGGAATCGTCCGATGGCGAGCCGCTCGTCGAGGCTGTGTCTATGTTTACGCCCGTTGACCCTGAAACCTTCAGGCTGATACGCCCAGACCGCATAAAAAACATGGATATAAACCATTTCCCCGAGCGGCTGGGCGCATGTCCGCCGCCCGAAAAGCTGCGGTTGGCGAACGAGCCGCTTGTACACACGGCAAACAAGGAAATTACCTACAGCATGATTGATTACAACGGGCATCTTAACAACACAAAATATGCCGATATTGTATACGATGCATATCCGGGCAAGCTGCAAAACAGTAGCATAAAATCGTTTAATATCAATTTTTTGGGGCAGGCACTATGCGGCGATGTAATCGACGTGCAGTGCGCCGCCAAGCCGGACGGCCACTATCTTTTCAAGGGCAGCCATGAGCGCGGCAATTGCTTTGCGGCTGAGTTATGTACCGTGCCACGCACATAAACCAACAGGGGATTTTCACTTATGAAGCCTGACAGCTCTAAAAACACACCCACAAGACAGCCTCTGGCCGACCGTATACGTCCCAAAACGCTGGACGATATGGTGGGGCAGGAGCATTTGCTTTCTGAAAATTCGGTTTTGCGGCGGCTTATTGAGGGCGGCAGCATACCAAACCTTATTTTTTACGGGCCCTCCGGCGTGGGCAAAACCACGCTGGCGCGCATTATCGCCGAAACCTCGGGCATGCAGCTGCACAGGCTGAACGGCACGCAGGTTGGCACGGCCGATATAAAAGAGGTTGTAAACAGTGTTGGAACCTTCGGTTCCTCGGCTGGCATACTGTTGTATCTGGATGAGATACAGTATCTTAATAAAAAGCAGCAGCAAACCCTGCTGGAATACATCGAAAACGGCGACATAACCCTGATAGCTTCGACCACGGAAAACCCCTATTTTTACATTTATAACGCTATACTCAGCCGTTCAACAGTATTTGAGTTTAAGCCTGTTGAAACGGCCGACATAAAAAAAGCTGTGCTCCGTGCCTTTGTTCTCTTGCAGGAGGATTTGGGCGCCGAAATAGACGTGCCCGACGAGGTAGTAACCCATATAGCGCAGCAAAGCGGGGGCGATGTACGCAAGGCCGTTACGGCGGCCGAGCTGTGCGCGCTGACGGCCGATCGAACAGACGAAAAGCTATCCGTCACCATGCAGAGCGCCGGGCAGGTTTCCCAGCGCAGCGCCATGCGGTACGACCGCGAGGGCGATCAGCATTACGACATACTTTCGGCCTATCAAAAATCCATGCGGGGCAGCGATATCGATGCCTCGCTGCACTATCTGGCACGGCTGCTGGTAGCCGGCGACCTGCCCTCGGCCTGCCGCCGCCTTATGGTAACGGCCTGCGAGGATGTGGGGCTGGCCTATCCGCAGATAATCCCTATAGTAAAGGCGGCCTGCGATGCGGCCGTGATGGTTGGCCTGCCCGAGGCCTGTTTGCCGCTGGCCGACGCCGTTATTCTGGTGGCTGGTGCGCCCAAATCCAACAGCGGACACAACGCAATACACGCCGCTATGGCCGATGTAGAGCGCGGAATGGCCGGGCCTGTGCCCCGCTCCCTGCAAAATGTACATGCTGACAGCGCCGAGGTAAAAAACAAGGGGCAGTTTTACAAATATCCGCACGATTTTCCAAATCATTATGTGGACCAGCAATATATGCCCGACAAGCTGAAAAACACGGTTTATTACACTCCCGGACAGAATAAATCCGAGCTGGGCTTCCGCGATTATCTTAACATGATAAAGGGACAAAAAGGCGAATGAACCGGCCCAAACCGCCCCATACTATACACAAAGGAGTGACCTTATATGCTGCCTGCCAATAAAACTATCAAGCGCCAGTCGCGCCAGATGCTGCGCAAAAACTGGCCGGGCGCAACGGCCGTTGTGCTGATATTTTCAACAGTGTATCTTATCCTTGCTCTGGGCGAGGAGCTTGTGCGCGAGGTGGCCGTAACAGATGCTTCGGCAAGCGCCTTGAAAAACGCCGTTATGGGGCGGTTTGAGCCCCTGCCGCTCGCGTTGGACGGCGCATTTCTTTTGCTGTCGTTTTTCTTTATGTTTCCGCTTATGCTGGGCATATTCCGCTTTTTTCTGCAGCTTGCCGGCGATGTGAGGCCGGCCGTTTCCGAGGTGTTCTTTCATTTTTCAACCGTCGGCCGCCTTGCCCGCGCCGCGGGAATAGGCGTGCTGCTTTGGCTGAGATGGTTTGTTATATCCTTCATTATGCTTTTGCCCGTGAATGTTACTTTCCTGCTGACCGACGCCGATGTGGCCAACAAGCTCGGTTTCACTCTGTTTTTTGAAAACAAAAGCTGGATAGAGCCTTTTGCCGGTCTTATGTCGGTTGCGCTTTATTTGTCAGCTATGCTCGTTATGTCGCGGTATTTTCTGGTGCTTACCGTGGCCAATTCCCGCCCGGAGCTTTCGGCTGCCGCATGCTTTAAGCCGGCCGTGCGCATGTCAAAGGGCAGCCGCGGCGCAATAATCGCCCTGGTGTTAGGATTTTTGGGCTGGATGCTGTTGTGCATTTTTGTAATGCCGCTGCTTTTTGTAATGCCGTATATGTTTACATCGTGGGCATTGTTTTCGCTGTTTATGATCGAGGGGAAATCCGGGCCATTCGAAAAAGAGGCGCCGGCTCATGTGAATGCGCCGGAAAATATACAAAACGCCTGGCCAACAGGAGAGCCTTATGGAAAAGCTGAACAAAGCTTATAAGATAACCGCTGCCTCAAATATTCTGTATTTTAATTTTATCTTTCTTGTATTCGCTGTTTTGGTTCAGAGTAAACGGCGGGCCGAAAAGATAAGGCTTTCTCAGATACTTACGCCCGAAGACAGACAACGTGCCATAAACAAAACAACGTGAAAAACGGCCGGAATTTCCGGCCGTTTTCCATAAGGGGTATCTATCTGAGGAGGGTAGAGCATGTACCTTTCGGGGTGCGGCTCCCTTGAGGTACATGCTTATGATAACCCCACAATTTAATATTTATGTTAACTTACCATGAACAGTTTTTAAAATAAGTGGAAACATAAATAAGAGAAATTATGTCTACTCAGCAACGATGCGGCAAAAAGACTTTTTGCCTTTTTTTATGATAATTGCTCCTTCAGAAATATGGCCCGTCGTCAGATTCATGGCGGGGTCTTCGGCCTTTTCGCCGTTTATCTGCACGCCGCCCTGCTGCACCAGCCGCCGGGCTTCGCCCTTGCTCGGCGCCAGCTTGCAAAGCACGAGCGCGTCCAGCAGGCCTATGCCGGCCTCCAGCTCGCCGGCCGAAACGGTTGCCGTAGGCATGTCTGCGCCGCCGCTTCCGCCGCCAAACAGCGCCTTGGCCGCGGCCAGCGCTTCGTCGGCGTCGTGCTTGCTGTGCACCATAGATGTAAGCTCGTAGGCCAGCCGCTCCTTGGCGGCATTTAGCCCGCTGCCCTCAAGGCTTTCATATTGTGCGATGTCCTCCAGCTCGAGGAAGGTCAGCTTTTTCATGCAGGGCACAACGTCGGCGTCGTCCACATTGCGCCAGTATTGGAAAAAGTCATACGGCGAGGTTTTTTCGCGATCGAGCCATACGGCGCCCCGCTCGGTTTTGCCCATTTTTTTGCCCTCGGCTGTCAGCAGCAGGGGGATGGTCAGGCCGTATGCCTGCTTTCTGTCGGCGCGGCGCACCAGCTCAACGCCGCCTAAAATATTGCTCCATTGGTCGTCGCCGCCAACCTGTAAATTACAGCCAAAACGGCGGTTCAGCTCGAGAAAATCGTAGCTTTGCATTATCATGTAGTTAAGCTCGAAAAAGGACAGGCCGCGCTCCATGCGCTGCTTGTAACACTCGGCCGACAACATGCGGTTAACCGAAAAATGCACGCCTATATCGCGCAGAAATGGGATGTAATTCAGGTTTAGCAGCCAGTCGGCGTTGTTAACCATTTCGGCCTTGCCCTCGCTGAAGTCTATAAAATGCGACATCTGCTCTTTAAAGCATGAGATGTTGTAGTCAATAGTCTCGGCCGTCATCATTTTGCGCATATCGTCCTTAAACGAAGGGTCACCAATAAGGCCGGTGCCGCCGCCAAAAAGAGCTATCGGCCTGTGGCCGGCGCGCTGGAGCCGCGCCATCATCATCATGGCCACAAAATGCCCCACATGAAGCGAATCGGCCGTTGGGTCAAACCCGATATAAAAGGTTGCGCAGCCCTTGTCCAGCAGGTCGCGAACCTGTTCCTCGTCGGTAATCTGCGCGATAAGCGACCGCGCCTTCAGATCTTCAAAGCATGATAATTTTTGCATTTCTAAAAAGTCCTTTCGTTTCTATCTAAAGCCGAGTTCCGCTGCTTAAAAGCTCGCGGGCCGACTGCAATGTGGTTTCGGTTACGTTGAGGCCGCCCATGATACGTGCGATTTCCTTCACACGTCCGTCCTTGTCAAGATGAGTCACGCCCGTTGTCGTGGTTTGGCCGTCGGTGGTTTTTTCTATAAGATACTGGTGGTCGGCCGCCGCGGCTATCTGCGCCAGATGGGTAACGCACAGCACCTGCCTGCGCCCGCTCTGTTCGCGCAGCTTCAGCCCAACCTTGCCGGCCGCCCGGCCGCTTATGCCGTTGTCTATCTCGTCAAATATCAGCGTGTCTACATTGTCGGCCTCGGAAAGCACACCCTTTATAGCCAGCATAATGCGGCTAAGCTCGCCGCCCGAGGCTATCTTGCTCAGCGGCTTGGGCGCCGAGCCGGGGTTGGCCGAAATAAGAAACTGCACAGCTTCAGCCCCTGTCGGCTTTAGTCCGCCCTTTGTGATTTCGGCCTTAAAGGCCACGCCCGGCATATCCAAAAAGCCCAGCTCCTCAGCCACGCGGCGCTCAAGCTCGCCGGCCGCGGCCTCGCGGCTTTGGCTGAGCCGTTCGCCCACCTCAAGAAGCTGCTGCCCGCTTTTGCTCAGAAGGCCGTCCAGCTCGAATAGCCTTGCGCTGCCCTGCTGAATGCCCTCATATTCGGCCTCCAGCCGCGCAAGCTCGCCCAACATATGCTCCTCGTCCCCGCCGTACTTTTTGGAAAGACGGTATAGCCTGTCGGCTCGTGTCTCCAGCCTTTCCAG
>JGI994J12354_10003811_pt1 | contig 13852 bp, 12 predicted proteins | sample IntmicLarv3ML3BL_FD_12354 | JGI IMG/M metagenome (IMG submission 12354)
TCCCGCCATGGAGCAAGCCGTCAAGCTGCAAGCCAGCGCCCAGGCCAATAATCTGAGGCGGGTGGCGGCGGGCGAACGCCTGCCCCGGCTTGTGGACGACAAGGGCCTGCTCGCCAAGGATGAGGCCGCCCAGCTGCTGGCCAAGCTGGACGAAATCAGCCTGCGCCAGCAGTTCGATGTTACCGTGGTGGTGGTCGATGCCCTGGATGGCCGGGAGGCCCATGTTTACGCCCTGGATTTTTACGAGCAAAACGGCTACGGCCACGGCCCCCGGCGGGATGGCGCCATCCTGCTGCTGGCCACCGCAGACCGCGACTTTGGCTTCGCCTCCACCGGCTACGGCATGGTGGTCTTTACCTCGACGGGGCAGGATTATCTGGACACCTTCTTTTTGCCCGACCTCAAGGAGGATCGGTATTACGAGGCCTTCATGGCCTTCGCCGACGCTGTCGACCTCTTTGTCACCCAGGCCAACACCGGCGAGCCCTATCGGAAGGGAAATATCCCCCTCACCCTCACAGAAAAGATTGTCGATGTCGTTATGACCCTCCTCACCGCCGGAGGGCTGGCGCTGTTTATCGCCTGGGCTGTCACCAAGCGCTGGAAGCGCCAGCTGGTGACGGTGCACAAGCAGACCTATGCCAGGGCCTACATCCGGGACGGCAGCATGAAGCTGATCCACTCGGGGGAGGAATTTCTCCATCGCCATGTGAGCCAAACCGAGCGGGCGACCGAGAGCAGCTCGAGCGGAGGCGGCGGCAGCTCGTTCTCCAGTTCGAGCGGAGGCGGCGGCACCGGACACAGCGGAAAGTATTGATGAAATGGAAAACCCGCCGAAGGCCTATGGCTTTCGGCGGGTTTTTTTGAGAGCTTACCGCATAGCGTCAAATATCAGAATATTGTAGAGGAACTGGGCCCCCTCGGCTCTCGTGCTGCTGCCCAGGGGGTTGAGCAGCCCGTTGCCGTTGCCGCTGACGAGGCCGAGGGCCGTCAGGGCCTGGATGGCGCCGGCGCACCGGACATCCACCTGGCCCCAATCGTCGAAGAGGGAGGCCTGGCCGGGGATGGTTTTGGGCAGCATTTCGCACTGCTCCATGGCGGCAAAGGCCATGAGGAACATCTCCTGCCGGGGGATGGGCTCGGTGCCAAACTGGGCCACGGCCCCTTGATAATCAAGCGCTCCGCCCAGGGCGCGGGACAGCATGGTGGCAAAATGGGCGTAGGTGATGGTGCCGCCGTGGTCGAAGCGATTGTCCCCGACGCCCAGCACCACCTCTCGGGCCGCCATGTAGGAGACGGCCTCCTCCATCCACTGCCCTGCCGTGTCCTCAAAGGGGATATTCTCGCGCATGGCGGTGTCGAAATGCCCGCGTGCCCGAACCCGGGCATAGACGCGGCCCTCCGCGTACCAGCTGCGGGGGATGGCTGTGCCGTCCTCTCGAACCATGACGATTTGACGCTCTAAAATGCCGTGGGGGAGGCGGAAGGGCAGGGACACCGTCACCTGATTTTGAGTGTCCTGCCAGTCGAGCCGCGCACCCGAGGCATCGGTGAGCTCGAAGATAATAGAGCCCGGTTTGAGCCCAAAGTGCAACGTTTTGGCCAGTTTTTGCATACTTTCGAGCGCCTTGACGGGGAAACTGAGCTGCAAATCGGCCATCTCAAAGCGGAAGGCTTGCAGTTTATCGCTGACGAGCAGCTTGGTCAAGTCGATTTCCAAAATGGCCGCTGTCATGCCCTCAATGCCCGAGACGGCGAAGGTGAGGGTGCCATGCTCGTCGATTTTCTCCAGCAGCTTGGCAATTTGCGCGTCGGTGGGCCGCAGGGTGACCAGGCCGGCGGTGTCGAGGGTGTAGTCGACCTCGACACCGTTATCAAGCTTGGTGGTGGGGTCGGGCGGGTCCTCGCGCTCGATGACTGTGGGTGCGGGCCGGTTGGGAGCGGGCTGAGGGGGCTCGGCCACGGTGGTGAAGGCGTGGGTGTAGGGCACCATGGCGAGGCCGGTTGTCAAGTCCTGGAAGCCGGTAAAGACCATGGTGTAATCGGTAGCATAACTCAGGGCGGAGTAGGGAAGGGTGTAGGTTTTGTTGCCGTTCGACCAGCTGGCCATCCCGGATAAATCGAAGGCGCCGAGGGTGCCCGGGCTGCTCGCGTCCATCGCCCTGTCGAAGATGATGACAAAGCTGCCGTTTATTGGCACATCCGTGCCTGCGGGGGTGATGCTCACCACCTCGGGGCGCTTGATGAAGAGGGCGGTGATGGCGATATTTCCGGCGTCGGCATCGGGAGTCGTGAGTGTTTCAAATGGGTCATAATATGAACCTATGAGAGAAGTGCCACGTATGATAGTCCAATTCGTAAACCCATACCCCGCGCCGGGGATGGCGCACAGGTTGAAGGGAATGGCTTCGCCTTCGGGCAGGGTGAAGGTGCCCGTCGGGGCCACGATGCCGTGGGCACCGGGATTCACCGTAACGGTGCGCCAGGTGGGCGCGGAGATGTTATAGCCGGTATTGGCGCTGGCGGCACCCCCGCCAAAGCTTCCGCTGCCGCCGCCGATGGCCTTGCCGGGGCTGCCGGTGATTTTAACTTCACCGATTATATAGACGATGGTGTCGTTGTCGTAGTTGTAGCTGCCGGTGTTTGTTGCATCAGACAAGTCGGTTGCAGTGCCGTCCAGCGTCACAACATCCGGCGCATCCGCCGCCGCCGCGGGCGCCGAGATGGCCGGGAGCATGGCGAAGGCCAAAAGCAGTGAAAGCACGCGTTTTTTCATGGTAAAAACCTCCGTTTTCGGTGGGTGAGGCCTATATAATCTTATGCCTCCACCATATCATCTTCGGAGCCGGTTCGTCAACGCTTTCCGGGCCTTTTCGGTGATATTTGGATTGCAAATTGACATTTTGCGACCTTTTGCGGGAAAGGTCTCGAAAACGCGAACAAGCCCCGCCAAATGGCAGGGTTTGGCTTGCTGGGGGGAAGCAAGCTTGAGAAAATCTTCATGCATACGTTTCTATAATCTGCAATTGTATGTGAACACATGCGTTTCGCGACAGACGCGACGAAAAGCGTCGAGTTGCGCTTCGCACAACATCGCATTGCCAAAAGTTTTTTGGGTTCTTAGGGTGTTTTTTTCAAAAAACACCCTAAACCACCGGAGGTAAGCAAAAAATTTCATACACCCCCGCCGAGTTTGTCCCGGCGGTACAGCTAGGCTGTGTGTTACAGCCGGGTGCAGGCTTGGAGGTAGACGGTGAGCAGGGCTGCCAGATGGGTGACATGTGCGGCAGGGCCGTCCAGTTGGAGCACAGCGTACAGCAGTCGGGCTTCGAGTGGACTCATAGAGGCCTCCGAGGATGGTTAGTGTGTGGTAACCGTTGGATATCATGAAAGGTTTCCCTTTGCAGCAAGTTTTTCATGGGCGGAGAAATGTGCCCGTTTCGGCCTGATTTGTTGCGTATCCGGGCCAAATTTGCGCACAAAATTAGCATTGACCAATCTTGGATGGCGCCTTCTATAACTGAACCTATACAAGCCCATGTTCTTGGTTTTTTGCGCAAGTGAACAAGAAACGTCAAGTTGCACTGCGTGCAATATTGCGTATATGAGAAAGGAGGATAAAAGGTATGAGTGTGTTTTCCTTTATTGCCCAAAAGAAGGCCTGGGCCTTTGTGGGCGGCCTGCGAGGCCATCAAGGAGGATGCCCAGGATGTGTTCACATCTGACCGGGAATCGGCGGTGGAGGCACACTTCCTCGCCCTTTCCGGCGTACGCTCGCTTCGGGCCGGATGGCTGACAGGCAGCGTATTCCTCGAGTTCGAGCCCGAGGCACGCATCGCGCTGCTCCGGGCGGCGCAGGCCTTGAGGCCGTGGACGCTCGTTCCGCTGACGCCCTCGGAGGACACCGGCCTGCGCCGGGGCCGCCTGAGCGTCGAGGTTCTCGATGCCTCAGCCGTGGGGGCCTCCATGTGCCAGAGCAGCTTTGGCACGGCCTTGGCCATTATGTTTTTGCTCAGACTCAGCGAGCTCCTCGAGAGCTATTCCCTCAAAAAGACCAAGAGCATGCTCAAGGACAGCCTGCTCATCAAGGCCGAGGGCCGTACCATCATCATGGTGGGGGACGGGGTCAACGACTCCCCGGCCCTGGCCGCCGCCCACGTGTCGTGCGCCATGAAGGACGCCTTCGACATCGCGCGGGAGGTGGCCGACATCACGCTGCTCAGCTCGGATTTGATGCAGCTGGTCACCGTCCGGCTGCTGGGCCGGCGGCTCATGCGCCGCATCCATCACAATTTTGCCTTCATTGTCACCTTCAACTCGGCGCTGCTGGTTTTGGGGCTGGTGGGTGTCATCACGCCAAGCCTGTCGGCCCTGCTGCACAACCTTTCGATCATCGGCATCAGCGCGGCCAGCACCCGGCCCTGCCTGCCGCCGGCGGAGGAGCCGGCCTAGGCTCTCTATCAAAAGTCAGCCCGGAAGGGCGCAGCCTTGTTTTGCTTGAAAATGGTTGTTTGTCGACACCGTTTAACGTATAATAATGCCAACAGGCATCCGATGGTGGTTGACACTGCCAATGACATAGAAGAGCGAGGTTGCACATGGATAAACCAGTTGGGCACAAGCGCCGGGCGAGATATCAGGGCACGCACCCCAAGAGCTTCAAGGGAAAATACAAGGAGCTTGAGCCTGAAAAATATGGCGAAACGATTGCGAAAATCATTCAAAAGGGTCACACGCCGGCCGGCATGCATATTTCGATTTGTGTGGATGAAATACTGGAAATCCTTCAAATAACTCCGGGGCAAGCCGGCCTGGACGCAACACTGGGTTACGGCGGTCACACACTGGAAATGCTCAAGCGTCTGGAGGGGAGCGGGCATTTATATGCGCTCGATGTTGACCCCATTGAGCTGGTCAAAACAAAAAACCGCCTGCAAAAGCTGGGCTATGGCCCGGATGTGCTGACGGCGCGGCAGCTCAACTTTGCCAATATCGATCAGGCGGCCCCGGCGAACAGCCTCGATTTTGTGCTGGCTGATTTGGGCGTGTCCTCCATGCAGATTGATAACCCCGAAAGAGGCTTCACCTATAAGCGCGAGGGGCCGTTGGACTTGCGCCTGAACCCCGAGGAGGGCTATACCGCGGCCGATCGCCTGAGAACGATTTCGGGGTACGAGCTGGAGGGCATTTTAATCGAAAATGCCGACGAGCCTTATGCCAGGGAGATATCGTCTGCCATTGTCTCCAAGATTAAAAAGGGCGTCGATGTTACAACGACGACCCTCCTCCGGGAAATCATCGGCGAGGCGTTGAGCTTCATTCCGGCCAATCAGCGCAAGGATGCCATCAACAAGGCGAGCCAACGGACTTTTCAGGCGTTGCGGATTGACATCAATCATGAGTTTGATGCCCTGTCCGCATTTCTGGAAAAGCTGCCGTCTGTGCTGAAAAGCGGTGGCCGTGTGGCCATATTGACCTTTCATTCGGGCGAGGATCGCCTGGTCAAGCAGTCCTTTAAATCCCTGCTTCACGCGGGCATCTATAGCGCTGCAGCCAGAAATGTCATTCGGGCATCGGCAGAGGAGTGCGCGCGGAACTCCCGCGCGCGCTCCGCAAAGCTGCGGTGGGCCGTTAAAGCTTAGGGGAATACCGTATCCAAGGGAAAAGCCCTGCACTGCAGGGCTTTTCCCTTGCTTCAAATCAATACCCGGCCCAATCCTGTTGTAGCCATTCCACACCTCGAAGGGGGGCCGGCCTTTTGCCGAAGAGCACCACACCGCTGCCGCCGAACACCTCAATGCAGCGGCTGTACCGCGCCGGGAAGCGGCTGACAATCTCGGGCAGGATGTTCCGCTTGCAGCCCACCCACGCAATGGGTGGGCTGATATGTGGGCGGGTATTTCTTTTTCCAGCTTATTTTTGCGGTGCTTTGGGGCACGGAAAACGGGCTTTCGGAAAGTGATTTCCGAAAGCCCGCAAACTGTTGGGACACAAGGGATAGGGGCCTCTGCATCTATTGCTTTCGAACAATATGGTGCCCCAGGGCAATCCAAATCCGAACCGGAGATATCTTCAAATGAGACGGTCTTCGCGCCGTCCTTGTAGTTGAAGGTTAAGAGGGTTTTATCGTCATAAAGGTACAGCGCATTTACAAAAGCATCTGTCTTCCTGGCCGCCGGGGGTTAAGTGAAGACACTCCCTACAGGGACACATTCTGATTTGTTTTGATTTTTGCTGAGGATGTGCGGCACATACCCGCAGAAAAGCTGTCGCTACTTCAGTTTACCGCAGAGTTTGCAGAGCGGTTTCTTGTGTGGTTAGAAGACGAACGCCATAACAGCGTAGCCGCAAGGAATCAACGGTGGGCGGCGATTCACGCATTCGTCCGCTTCATTAAGCTGAAAAAGCCGGAATACCTCTTGGAAAGTCAAAAGATTCACGCCATTACATCTAAAAAGCATTCGGCTGTTGCGCGGAAAGCAGATGCAACTCTACCTGATAATGTATCACCACATATGCTTCGCCACTCAAAGGCGATGCACCTCTTGCAAGCAGGTGTCAATTTGATTTATATCCGTGATTTTCTTGGTCACGCGCATGTTGACATCACAGAAATATACGCACGAGCGGACACCGGGATGAAACGCGCCGCTATCAGAAGGTTAGTCTGAGGATTGATGAGGGATTACCAGACGGGACAGAGGACATGGCGCTGATGTCCATGCTTATGGCATTGAGCAACAAAACCGAAACCATTATGAAAAGAAATGTGTGGAGCGGTGCTTTGTTCTCAATCTATCTCTCCGCGCTCTTTTCATAACGTGGTGCTATCCATAATCCTTGTTATGAGAAGATTCTCATAACAAGGATTCCATGTGCATCTACCACCTGGCGAAGATGGCCGGCGTGAAGCTTACCCCGTACTACAATGTCACCGGCATTGACCCGCCCGAGCTCATCTATTTCATCCGTGAGCATTACCCCGATGTCATCTTCTCTCGGCCCAAGACAACCATGTTGGCACTCTTCTCGCTTTCGATCAAGGAATTGGCATACAGGCTCATCCTGTGGCGGGGTCCTGATGTGCGTGCTGACAATCCGGAATAGCGTCCTGCGCAGACGTGGCGAGCCTCGTATGGTTGTCCGAACACTCCGGGAGCTGTACTTTCCCGACTCGTTCACACCGGGATCAACACCGGCGAAGGCGATGCGTGCGCCACAGTTGGCAAAACGGCGGATATCTCCGATTTCGGCCATGAGCTGAGCACCGGTGATGTCGTCAACACCGCACGGCCCACCCGAGGGCATCGACGCAGCCGAGACCCCAGAGGCCCTCCCTGTACAACAAAAACGGAACCGGGAATTTACTTTCCGGTTCCGTTTTTGTCATCCCGAGGCTCAGGCCGATATTGTGCACACAGCAAGGTGAGGATGTACCTCGGTCAGAATCCCGGCTATCACGCTGACCGGAACAGCGGTCACGTCTGTCGTTTTCTTGGCGTATGCCATTTACTTTGAGATGGGCAATATCCCGCTAAAAGGGCTGAAATGATAGTGGCGCTATGAGCTCTGAAGTGCCGACCCCACCAGATGGCAGGCCACCTCGTGTCCTCGAGTGACATTTTTTAGTACAGGCACCGACTGAGAGCACTCGGGCTGGGCATAGCCGCAGCGGGTGTGGAACTTGCAGCCCGCCGGCGGATTGGCCGGATTGGGGACATCGCCCCGCAGGATAATTCGGTCTCGGATTTCATCGGGGTGGGACTTAGGCGTGGCCGACAGCAATGCCTGGGTATAGGGGTGCTGGGCATTGGTGAACAAATCATGGCTACTGCCAAGCTCGACTATGGAGCCCAGATACATCACGGCCACCCGGTCGCAGAAATACTTGACGACGCCCAAATCGTGGGAAATAAACAGATAGGTCAGCTCGAGCTGGCTCTTGAGTTCCAAAAGCAGGTGCAGAATCTGCGCCTGAATGGAGACATCCAAGGCGGCCACCGGCTCGTCGCCGATGATGAGCTTGGATTGCAGTGCCAGAGCTCGGGCGATGCCGATGCGCTGCCGCTGCCCGCCGCTGAACTCGTGGGGGTACTTGGCGGCACTGTCCGCCGAGAGGCCCACGGTGTGCAGCAGTTGCTCGGTCACCTCGCGAACCTGCTTTTTGCCGTACATTTTGTGTTTGAGCATGCCCTCGCTGATAATGTCGCCCACGGTGTAGCGCGGGTCGAGGGATGCATAGGGGTCTTGGAAGATAATCTGCATGTCCTTGCGCAGCCGCATCATATCGTTGCCCTTGATGGCCGCCTTTTTCTCCACATCAAAGATGTCCGTGCCGTCGAAGCGGACACTGCCGCCTGTGGGCTCGTGGAGGTTGAGAATCGTTCTTCCGGTGGTCGATTTTCCGCAGCCCGACTCGCCCACCAGGCCGAAAACCTCGCCCTGCCGGATGGTGAAGCTGACGCCGTCCACCGCTTTTACCGTCTTCAGCGGCTTTAAAAAGCCCTTGCTGTAGAAATATTTCTTTAGGCCTTTAACCTCAAGCAAATCCATGTCAACCACTCACGCCTTTCATGCCGGCCAAGGGCCCGGCTTTCCGTGGGTTACCCATCAATGGGGAAGTGACAGCGCACAAAATGGCCGTCGTCGATGCCGGTCAGGCCCGGCATATCCTGGGTGCAGCACGCCTGGGCGTAGTCGCATCGGGGTGCAAAGGTGCAGCCCTCCGGCAAATCGGTAATCTTGGGCACCATGCCCTTGATGAATTGCAGCGACTCGCTTTTGTCCAAAAGTCCGGGCCGGGATTTCATGAGCCCTACCGTGTAAGGGTGCCTCGGCCGGTTGAAAATATCTCGGCACAGCCCTTTTTCCACTATCTTTCCGGCGTACATGACGATGACCTCCTGGGTCATCTCGGCAATGACGCCCAAATCGTGGGTGATGAGCAGCATGGACATCTCCTGCTCCTGGGTGAGCTTTTTCATCAGTTCGAGCACTTGGGCCTGGATGGTGACATCAAGGGCGGTGGTCGGCTCGTCGGCAATGAGCAGCTTGGGGCCCAGGGCCAGCGCCAGGGCAATCATGACCCGCTGCCGCATGCCGCCGCTGAGCTGGTGGGGGTACTCGCTGTAAAGCCGCTCGATGTTGGGCAGCTCGACCTTTCGCAGCAGCTCCAAAACCTGCGGTTTTGCCCTCTGGTGCGAGATGCCCAAATGGCGTGTCAGCACCTCGCCCACCTGAAAGCCGATGGTGAGCACCGGGTTGAGCGAGGTCATGGGCTCTTGGAATATCATGGATATCTTGTTGCCGCGAATGCGCTGCATCTCGGGCTCGGAAAGCTTGGTCAGGTCAACGCCCTCCAACAGTATCTCACCCGAGGCCACCTTGCCGTAAGGCTTTGGCAGCAGCCCCATAATGGAGAGCGAGGTGACTGACTTTCCGCAGCCCGACTCGCCCACCAGGCCGACCACTTTGCCCTCTCCGATGTCGAAGCTGACATCGGAGACGATGGGTGTCCACTTCTTTTGAATTTCGTAGCTGGTCACCAGGTTTTTGACTTCCAATATCATATCTGCTCACCCCTACAATCTGGTCTTGGGGTCAAAGGCGTCGCGCAACCCGTCGCCCACAAAGTTGATGGAGAGCGTCGTCAGCGACACCATAATCCCAGGCGGAATCCACAGCCACCAGTGGGAGCGCAGGACGCGCAGGTTTTGGGCTGCGGCCAGCATATTGCCCCAACTGGGTACCGGCAGCTCGACACCCAGGCCCAAAAAGCTCAGCCCGGCCTCTGAGAGAATGCCGCTTGCGATGCCCAGCGTGGTGTAGACGATGATGATGGCCGTCACATTAGGCAGCATGTGCTTGACGACAATCTCAAAGGAGTTTAATCCCACCGCCCTGGCCGATTCGATGAACTCCCGCTCCCGCAGGGACATAATCTCGGCCCGTACCATGCGACAGATGCCCGTCCAGCCCAGTATGCCATAGATAATCATAATGTTCATAATGCTTGGGCCAAGCAGAGCCGCAATACAAATGGCCAGCACAAAGAATGGGAAGCACATGAAGACATCGACAATGCGCATGATGACAAAATCAACTTTTCCCCCGAAAAAGCCGGCGATGGCGCCCATGGCCACGCCAATCACGGTGGCGATGGAGGTGGACACCAGTCCGATACTCAGGGAGACTCGTCCGGCGTAAAGCAGCCGGGTGAGCACATCACGGCCCACCGAGTCGGTCCCAAGCAGATGCTGGGAGGACGGGGGCAGGTTTTTGTTGGGCAAATCGGTTTTATCCCGATCGTAGGGTGTTAAAAGCGGGGCAAATATCGATGTAATGATTAGGAGAATCAATACAGTCAGCCCGAATATGCTGAGCCTGTTCTGCAAAAACTTTTTAATAACCACGCGCGCTCACACCTCCTACGAAAAACGTATTCTGGGATCGACCACCGCATACAAAATGTCCGCCAGGGTATTGGCCATCAAGACGAAAACGCCCAGTATCATGGTGCAGCCCATCACCACCGGATAATCCCGGTTGCTGATAGCCTGATACATCAGTGTACCCATGCCGGGCCATGCAAAGACCATCTCAATGAGAATCGCGCCCGAGAAGATAAACCCAAGGGACGTGCTGACGATGGTGACCACGGGAATCATGGCGTTGCGGAAGGCGTGGGTGTAGATGACGACCTTTTCTTTCAACCCCTTGGCCCGTGCCGTGCGAATGTAATCCTGCTGGATGACCTCCAGCATAGCCGAGCGCGTATAGCGCATGGTAGAGGCCGTTTGGGCCAGCGTCAGCACAATGACGGGGAGAGCCATATGCCTGATGATGTCAACGAAGCGATTAATCCCTGTATATCCCTGTAAATAGTCCTCCATCCCGGAAATGGGAAGAAGGGCCAAATCCATCGAAATAATTTTAACAAGTCCCAGCGCCATAAAAAAGGATGGCAGGGATATCCCAATTAGAGCAATTATCGTCACCGCATAATCATACACCGAGTATTGCCGCGTGGCTGATATAATCCCCAGCGGCACCGCAATGCAGACACTGAGCAAAAGCGCGGCAATAGAGAGGGAAAAGGTGTTCCCCATTCTGGCTGCAATGACTTCGGTGACCGGCCGGCTGTATTTGATGGAGTACCCCAAATCCCCCTGTACGGCCCTGGAGGCCCATTTAACGTACTTGAGCGGCAGAGGGTCGTAGTATCCGATGGCTTGCAGCATATTCTCCCTGTCCTCCGCCGGCACATCGGGCGGCAGCATGGCCAGAAAAGGATTACCCGGCGCCAGATAGATGAGTGCGAAATTGACCAGAGATATCCCAATCAAAACGGGAATCATAATCAACAGCCGCCTCAGTATGTATTTACCCAAAATAACCACCCACTCTTAGGGTGCCCTTTCTTGTGAGAAGGGGCACGCAGTCTCTCAGGATCACGGCACAGGTCACACGGATTCGCGATGCCGCGATAATAAAAACGCCTTCCCCGCTCGAATAAGTGAAGAGGCTGAAGCGAATCCATTATAGTCCTGTCCTGCGGGGCGGCGCAGACCGCCCCACAGGACAGGGGTTTATTTACTCAAAATACCAGTTGACCAGGTTGAAATAGAGGGAGTTGGTCGTGATGTTGAAGTTGACCAGGGAGGGGTCGATGACCGTGCCGCCGCCCCAATGGCAGATGAAGAGCGAGGGCAGCTCGTCGTTGAGAATCTGCGCCACCCTGTGGTAATAGGGCTTGCGCTCCTCGACATTGAGGAACTTGACGCCCTCTTCCAGCAGCTGGTCGACCTCGGGGTTGGAGTAGGCCTGATAGTTGCTGGTGGGGATGGACGAGCTGTGGAACATGAGGCGCGCGTCGGCGTCGCTGCCGGTGCCGCGGCCCATGTAGTAGAGGTCGTAGCCCTCGCCGGTGGCCACCAGCTCAAGCAGGGCGGCAAACTCGATGAACTCAACCTTGAGATCGACACCGATATCCTTGAAGTTGTCCTGAATGACAGCCAGAGCCAGCTCGATGGCCGTGTTCTGGGAGGTGGGCAGCCGCAGCGAAACCGGCTGGCCCTTGAAGAGCAGCTTGCCGTCGCTGGTATACTCACAGCCCTCAACGGCGGTCAGCATCTCAATGGCCTTGTCGGGGTTGTAATCATAATGCACCAGCTTGTCGGCGCCCGGATAGCCCCACAGGAAGGGGGCGTAGCAGGTGTCGGCGATGGTGGCATAGCCGTTGAAGACGCTGTCGCAAATGCCCTGACGGTTGAGGGAGTACATGAGGGCCTGGCGCACTTCCTTAATGGCCAAGAAGTCATTGCGCAGGTTGCAGCCCAGATCACGATAGGCCGTCCAATAGCCCACCTTGAGATCGAAGCCGGCATCCTGGAACATCTGGATATCTTCGGTATCCATAACGGTGAGATCCATCATGTCGATTTCGCCGTTGAGCAGCTTGCCCTGGGCGATGGCCTCGTTGCCGATTTCAATGAAAATCTTCTCAATCTTGGGCACGCCCTGCCAGTAATCGTCGTTGCGAACGAAGGAATAATACTGGTCAATACCGTAATCATCCAAGATGAAAATGCCGGTACCGATGGGGTTGGCCAGGACATCGGTAGCCTCAAGGGCCTTGGCGATATCAACATCCTTCCAGATGTGCTCGGCAATGATATACATGCCGGACATATCCAGGAAGAAGGGGGCGTAGACATCGGCTGTGGTGATGGAAATGGTGTTGGCGTCGATGACCTTGATGCCCTCAACATCGGCGGCCGTGCCGGCCTTGTACTCATTCATGCCGAGAATTGAGGTGACGCGGGAGGAAAACTGGCCGGGGTAATTGGGGTCGCCCACGAACTTGAGGGTAAAGGCGACATCGTCGGCGGTGAAGGGCTCGCCGTCATGCCACTTGACATTCTCCTGGAGTTTGAAAACAATGGTCTTGTTGTCATCTGAGACCTCCCAAGACTTTGCCAGGCATGGGTCAAAGGAATAGTCGGGTGTGATACGCACCAGGGAGTCGAAAACCAGAGCCGTCACTTGCGCATCGACATCGTCGGTGGTCAGGGCGGGGTTGAACTTGCCGGAGGGCGAATAATAACTCATCAGCCTCAACATCTGGCCCTCGGCGATATCGCCCTCCGGGGCCTTGGTAACGATGGGCGATTGGGTCTGCGGCGGCGGTGCGGTGGTCGCCGACTGAGTTCCGGTTGCCTGTGTATTGTTGCCGGGCGCGGACGAACCACAGGCGCCCAAAAGGCTGACCGCCATCATAGCTAACAGAGCAACTGCAAGCACTCTTTTCATAATTGTCTCCTCTTTAACATATTTTTAGGGCTGCGTATTGTATCCAGCTGCAAACCACGCTCCTCCCCCAACAGTGTTATCAAAATGTGTATCTTTTAAGAGCCTAAATCAGTAAAATCGTAACATCAATAGCCTGTCAAGTCAAGCGTTTTCTGTGCTTTTATTCAGCTTTTATTCACTTTTATTCAGCTTGAAAAGATCGAAGACCCGGCGCTCTCAGACAGCACATTCAAAACAAGGGGCCTTGGAGCTTCCGCGAGGCTCGACACCCGATATGGGGCCTGAGTAGTGGCCCAGCACGTTGGAGAGGGTTTTGGCATCAACGCCGTTCTGAATCATGATGGTGGAAAAAGTATGCCTTAAATCGTGAAATCTGATGCTTTTGTCCTATCCCGCTCGGGTGAGTAGCTTCTTGTGGATGCGGCCTACGGCATCGGGGGGTGTCTTCAAACCGGAAAGATGAGCAATGGCGAGATAGTTTTTTGGCCTGCAAGGCAAATTTTGTCGGCATAATTTATTTATGGCGATAAAATTTAACGCA
>JGI994J12354_10003812_pt1 | contig 13847 bp, 7 predicted proteins | sample IntmicLarv3ML3BL_FD_12354 | JGI IMG/M metagenome (IMG submission 12354)
GAAGGCGGCGGCGAAGGTGGCGGCGGCGGTACCGGCGGTGGTACCGGCGGTGGTACCGGCGGTGGTACCGGCCCTGCCGACACAAGCTCGCGTGCGACGACAGTTATCCGCGTTGAGAAGACCGATTCTGTTATCAAAGGCACATTCTTCAGCGACAGACGCGGCTACAAAGGTTCGCAGTGTCTGAAATGGTGGCGCGATGATATCCCGGCGGATTCTGAGGATTACAAAGATGTTGCTGGTAAGCAGCCTCTTAACGCCAACAAAGTAGGCGACAAAAACTACGAATTTATTCGTTTCAAAGTGTTCATTGAAGACTTTAATGAATTCAAGAGCGCTAAAGCCAAGCAGGATGCCAAGTTTGATCCGAACAACGTCGAAAAGGCTGACCAGCTTTGGCTGTGGTTCCGTGTATCTTCCAACCTCGATAAGAACTTCAATGAGTGTCTCTATCGCTATGAAGATCAGATCACAAAGACCGGTTGGAACACTATAAACATGGCAGTTCCGAAAATTGACTATTCGACCTATGCGAGCCAGAAGGGCTACAATGCTAAGCAGTTTAATGGTCAGCTCGGAATCAAAGAAATGTTTATCATTCATGACAACGGTTGCGATTACAATGCAATCACCTCCATGTGGTGGACACTTGAAGGTGCTAGCTTTAACGGTAAGTTTGAGCTTTCAGACCTTGAGCTTGTTTACTTCGAGGAGACAACCGTCTTTGTTGACGAACTTCCTGTAACAGGCGCTAACGATTCAGTTTCTACCTCTATTGTTTTCGTATTTGCCGTTGCTGGCATAGCAGCTCTTGCAGTTGTTTTCATGCAGATGCGCAAAAAGAGCGAAGAGGCGAAATAAGTCGGCTTTAACGCTTAATACCAAGATTTAGTTTAATAAACGGGCGGCACATATATCCGCGCCGCCCGTTTTACCGCTTTTATTTTGCGGTAGCATATAAAATGTCGGGCGCAAGGCGGGAGTTTACTCAAGCCTTTTTTATTGCAGGTTTTGCAGTAAAAGCTTATATAAACAGGATGTGGAGTGGGTTCCCGCCTTGCACTTGACAGCGATATATGCAAGGCAAACAATACGGAAAAGCATACACTATAAAAAATTCATGCGGACAATTTATGTCTGGAAAGGAAATGGATTTTATGAAGAGACTTTTAGCGTTTTGTATAGCTTTAATCACGATGGTTTCACTTTTTGCTGGCTGCGCTGATAAAACAGCGACAGGAAGCACCGAGCCCAACGCCGATTCGGGCACGTCTCAGGATGCTGCTTCAGTTGGAAGCGAGGCACCTAAGCCCGATCCCGTGCTTACCCCTGTTGATATGGGCGGGTATGAGCTTGTGGTTGCTGACGAGTTCCAGGGCCTTTGGCATCAGGAACCCAATCAGTCTGATCATGGCGATGCCGTTATGGAGCGCGTCAATTATGTGCGCGAAGCCTATAACTGTAAAGTAACTTACAAGGGTGTAAGCCCGAACGATATGTACAATCAGGTTAGAACCAAAGCTCTGTCCGGCGAGAAGTCATTTGACGCTGTCGTTGCGACTACATGGGTTATGGGTCAGATGATGCCTGAAAAGCTTCTTGAGCCGTTGAATACAGTTGAAGGCTTGCATCTGGATGCGTCCTATTGGAGCAAAAACATCACAAATGTGGGTACTTTCGGCGGCAAAACATTCTTCTCGCTTCCCACCTTCTTTATGGCCGATTGGGGCGGAATGGTTATGTTCTTCAATAAAGAGATGCTTGAAGAAAATAATCTTGAAAATCCCTGGACATATGTTGATAAAGGCGAATGGACATGGGATAAATTTAAAGAAATGGGTCTTGCTGTTGCCCGCGATATCAATGGCGATAATAAAATCGGCCTGGAAGACCGTGCCGGCTTTGTGGCCAGCGATGTTTATGGTGACTTCTCTTTCTACACCTATCTTTCCGCTGTAGAAAAAATCATAGATGAAGAAGATGGCAGCGCTAAGATAACCATGAACAACGAGCGCTCTGTAAAAATACTCAACAAGATTAATGATATGGTAAACGTAAGCAAGTTTATCAGCTTTAATCCCAAGAATGCTATATCCGTAAGCGAAGAACTCAAACGCCAGTTTATGGGCGATAATCAGGCTCTGTTCTATATGGCTTCTGCTGGATACGGCAAAGAGTTCGGTCGCTCCGGCGAATTTGATTTCGGCATGGTGCCGCTGCCTTCGCTGGAAAAGGGCGAAAAGAACTATGCGCCTCTCACGCACAATGTGCGCGTTATGGCCATGCCCATAAAGAATCCTAACAAGGATAAGGCTGCTATACTTCTTAATGCGCTTGCTTCACGCGGCCAGAAAGAAATTGACGTTCAGGTCGCTGAATATGTCGAAATGGAATACATTGCTGACGAGCGTTCGATGCAGTTCTATAAAGAAATCGAGAAGTATGCACTGTATAACAAGGCGGGTGTGTTCTTTAACGAAACCTACAGAAAAGTCCTTGAAGGTACACGCGGCGTTATCGAGACGGTTGTTAAAGATAACAAGGAATTTGTTTCCACTTTTGAAACAAGCTACAGTGCTGCTGAAAAGGAATTGAAAGACGGCTGGAAAAAGATTGTGGGCTAATACCCCGTAGTCTGAGGCAAAAAAGGTATATTTGAAATAATGCGGACGGAAAATCTCCGTCCGCAGGATTTCTTAAATGGCTTCATTATATTTTCGGGAGGATTACCATGAAGAGGAGACATGTTTTCAATAGATTGACAGCTTTTTTGCTCGCTGCGCTTATCGTTGCTTCGTTAGGCTCGGTGGTTTCGGCAGAGGAAGAGGGTGTCTCCAAAGATATATCCTCAGATGAATCCTCGTCCTTTATGGTAGGGAAAGAAGCCAGAGATTATGAAAAATATCTGGAAAAACACGCCGGATATGAATATGGTGAAGAAATCACCATAAACGGAAGCGAATATACAGGGCTGGAAAACGACCCGTCCGATACTACGGATGTCGGGGAGCTTCTCGGCGCAGACAGTACGTCGGTTTATACGGGTGACATGGGCTCGGTAACGTGGACAGTGGATATTCCGCGTGATTCGCTTTATGCTATTATGATACAGTATACAACGGTTAAAGGCAAAGGACTGCAGATAGAGAGAAATCTCAAAATTGACGGAGCATATCCGTTTTCTTCGGCGAAAAATCTGGTTTTAAACCGCACGTTCCGCGATATATTGGTTGACGGAAAGTTTGAAACAGACTACTACGGAAATCATCTCAGGCCGGCATGTGAAGAGGTGCATGAATCTCAATCGGCCGTTCTTATGGATTCTATCGGCTATTACAATGAGCCGCTTGTTTTTGCTTTTTCCAAGGGGACACATCAGATAACCCTTGAAGCTATACGCGAAGCTGTTATTATCGACAGCATAACGCTTGTTAAGACAGAAAAATTGCCGTCGTATGATGAATACCGTACGGCTAAAAAAGATGCCGGAATTAATCCTTACAGTAATAAGGAAGAGAGCATAAATGTTCCGGCGGTTTATCAGAATATGCGTTCAAACGCAATGAACTATCCCATTGCTGATATGTCGTCGCCCAAAACCGATCCTGTTGATGTTTACAAAGAGCTTTTCAACACCGTGGGCAAGGATAGATGGGCTAACAATGGAGAATGGGTTGAATGGGAAATTGATGCTCCGGAAGACGCGCTTTACACAATTGCGCCGCGTTTCAGACAGGATACGCAGGCGGGACTGTTTGTCAGCCGGAAAATGTATATAAATGGTGAAATCCCCTTTGAGGAAGCCAAGCAGTTGCGCTTTGATTTTAATTCGGACTGGCAGCATAAGGCGCTGGGCGGAGAAAACGGAGCTTATTTATTCCATCTTAAAAAAGGAAAGAATATCCTTCGGCTAGAAGTAGTTTTGGGCGAAATGGCTCCGATGATTCACAGGGTTGAGGATATACTTAATTCGATAAATGAAGACTTTCTCTCGATTTTGAGCCTCACCGGGCCGGAGCCCGATCTTTACCGCGATTATAGCTTTAATAAGCTTATTCCTGAAACAGTGGCTGATTTGACAGAGCAATCTAAGAATTTGTATGCTGTTGCCGACGATATAACAGACAAGGTTAAAATCGAAGGCGAGCTTAATCAAATATTGAGAAAAGTGGCATATCAAATCGGTGGCATGGGCGAAAAGCCTTCGAGTATTGCCGCAGGTCTCAAGGGGCTGAAATCAAATCTGGGCTCGCTAGCCTCGTGGCTGGCGGAGGCCAAGTGGCAGCCGCTGGAGATAAACTTCTTTAGTATAACGGCTGAAAATGCCGAGCTGTCCAAAGCTGATGCGGGATTTTTCGGTGCGCTTTGGTTTGAATTTCAAAAATTTATTGCATCTTTCTTTATAGATACGAGAACGCTTGGTTCTAAATATGCCCCTGAAGTAACCGAAAGCGTAGACGCCGTGAGTGTGTGGCTGGGTACAGGCCGCGATCAGGCGCAGATAATCCGCCGCCTGATAGATAATAATTTGATGGCGCAGAATGATAAGATCAAAATAGATCTTAAGCTTGTGCAGACCAACGCGACACAGGCAAACACGGGCGGAAACATGATACAGGATACACTCCTTGGCGCCGTGCTTGCGGGTGTTGGCCCGGATGTAACGCTGGGTATAGGCGGAGATATGCCTGTAAACTTTGCCGCAAGAAACGCGGCCGTGAATTTAAAACAGTTTGCCGATTATGAAGAGGTTGCCAAGCGGTTCGTACCCTCGGCGCTCACAGCCTTTGAATTTAAAGACGGGGTATACGGGCTTCCGGAATCTCAGGTATTCCGAATGATGTTCTACCGTACTGATATTTTTGAAAGGCTTAATCTCAAGGTTCCCGAAACATGGAATGATCTTTATGTTTTGATAACCGAGCTTCAAAAAGAAAACATGGATTTTGGTATGCCGGGAGATCTGGCTACTGTTCAGTTGCTGATGTATCAGCAGGGCGAAGAATTTTATCGTGACGGCGGCCGAAAGGTAAACCTTGATACCGATATCGGCATAGGTGCCTTTAAAACCATGTGCGATTTTTACAATCAATACCGTCTTTCGGTACAGTTTGATATACTTAACCGTTTCCGTACAGGCGAAATGCCTGCGACCATTGCTGATTTTACAACATATAATCAGCTGGCGGTTTTTGCTCCGGAAATCAAAGGAAAATGGAGCATGGCGCCCATTCCGGGCACGGTACGCAAGGATGAAAACGGCAAGGAATATATAGACCATACAGCTATTAGCACTGCTACCAGTATAATTCTTCTCAACGGCAGCAACAACCAGAATATAATCAATGACGGTTGGGAATTTATCAAATGGTGGACGAGCGCCGATATGCAAACCGAATACGGCATAGAAATGGAAAGTGCTCTTGGCCCTGCTGCTAAGCACAATACGGCGAATGTTGAGGCCTTTAGCCGGTTGCCTTGGGGCAAAGAAGAATACGACATGATAACAAAACAGCGTGAGCTTACGGTTGGCGTGCCAATCTACCCCGGCGATTATATGGTTGGCCGTGCAGTGAGCTTTGCGTTCATGCGCGTGTACGACAAAAAGGCAAACCCGAGCGAGATTATGATGGAGTATATAGACGGCATCAACAGCGAGCTCGAGAGAAAACGCAAAGAGTTTGAAAAGTAAAATCACATTTTTACAGTATGTACTTCATATAAAGAGCGGTTACGCTGAAAGGATTGATAGGCTGTGTCTAAGTCTGCGGTTATAAACCCTCAGCCTGGCGGACAGTTGAAGGAGGGTGTATTCCAGAGAATACGCGATAACAAGATTTGTTATTTGCTTGTTTTCCCGTTTATGCTTTTTTTCACGGTGTTTACCATTTTGCCTGTTGCAATTTCACTTATACTTAGCTTCACGTCGTTTAACATACTTGAAGCTCCACAATGGGTAGGTGTTGATAATTATCTTCGTCTCTTTCTTGATGATGATATATTCATAAAATCTATCGGCAATACGCTTATTATGGCTATTGCTGTCGGACCGGGCGGATACGTATTGAGCCTGCTTCTGGCATGGGCCATAAATGAGCTTCAGCCAAGACTGCGTTCGCTTGTTGCGCTTGTGTTCTACATACCTTCAATTTCTGGTAATGTCTACCTGGTTTGGGCAACTCTGTTCAGCGGCGATGATTACGGCTGGCTGAATGGTGCGTTGCTTCGTTTCGGCATTATACAGGAGCCGCAGCAATGGTTGAAAAAGCCTGAATATATGATGCCGATAATTATCGGCGTGGCGCTTTGGGGCAGCTTGGGAAAAAGCTTTCTTGCCTTTATTGCCGGTCTTCAGGGCATAGACCGCAGCTACTACGAAGCGGCGGCGGTTGACGGCCTTAGAAACCGCTGGCAGGAGCTTTGGTTTATTACCCTGCCAATAATGAAGCCGCAGCTGATATTCGGTGCTGTTATGAGCATTACGGCAACATTTGATATAGGAACTATATCAACGGCGCTGTGTGGAATGCCTTCTACAGAATACGCGGTACACACCATGATGAACCATCTTGAGGATTACGGCGGAATACGCTACGAGATGGGATACGCGAGCGCCATTGCTACATTATTGTTTCTTATGATGCTCGCATGTAACAAGCTTTTCCAAAAAGCGGTATCAAAGGTGGGAACTTAAATGGCGGGAAATGTAACTGCATTAGGAAAATTAAGGCAATACAGAAGAATAAAAAAGAACAAGAGACTCAGCCGCTCGGTTGGCGGAGATGTAATGATATTTTTCGTGCTTGCAGCGCTTGGCTTTGTAATGGTTTTGCCAACGGTGTACATCGTTTCAACTGCGTTCAAGCCGGTTGACGAATTGTGGATGTATCCTCCTACATTTCTTGTTAGAAATCCTACCTTGAAAAATTTCGGGGCTATGATGGATGCTACGCAGAATTTTCGCGTGCCCTTTACCCGCTATTTGTTCAATTCCCTGTTTACAACAGGCGTCGGCACTACGCTTCATGTTATCGTGTCGTCAATGGCGGCGTACGCGTTTGCCAAGCACAAGTTCCCCGGCGCAGGGTTTATGTTCAAAATCGTAGTCACATCTCTTATGTTCAGTCCGACGGTTTTGGCTATGCCTACCTTCCTTATTTATTCAACGCTCAATTGGTCTGATACATATTTGTTGTATATAGCTCCGGCCGTTGCCGGCTCTCTCGGCCTGTTCCTTATGAAGCAATTCATAGAGCAGATGGTTCCTGATGCAGTGCTTGAGGCTGCTCGGATAGACGGATGCAATGAGTTTCGTATACTTTTCCGTGTGGTTATGCCCATGGTAAAGCCCGCAACGCTCACGCTGGTTATATTCACCGTGCAGAGCTTGTGGTACATGATAGGAAACAAGCTCATCTTTAGTGAATCGCTGAAAACGCTGAACTACGCGCTTGAACAGATTATGAGGGGCGGAGCAGGGCGAGCAGGCGCCGGAGCGGCTGCCGCGCTGATAATAATTCTTGTCCCGATAGCTATTTTTGTGGGCGCTCAAAGCAACGTTATGACGACAATGGCCTCTGCAGGCGTGAAGGGGGAATAACGTTGAAAAAGAAGATAATGCTTTTGTGCGTTATGCTGCTTTTGAGCTGCGTTTTCGCAGTCAGCGCATTCGCTCAGATGCCCTACGACACCTATACGTATTCCTATTGGTGGGACGATGTAGCGTCGCCTCATGCATACATTCCCAAAACGGTAATATATCCCGAAAAAACCGAGGTTGGCTCAATTGAGGGTGAAGGCGATATTACTGTAGCCCCGAACGGTAACATTTTTGTTGCCGACACTGCCCACAACCGTGTTGTGGTTTATGATAATGATTTTAAATATATACGCAGCCTTAAAGGGCCAGTTGAACCCACGGAAACAGATCCAGGTGATATCTTCAATGAGCCGCGCGGTGTGTTTATACATACTGACGGACGCATATTTATAGCCGATTCTAAGAATAAGCGTATTGTAGTGTATGACAAGGATTTGAATTTCAGCCGCATTATACCTACGCCGGTTTCCAGCTCATTTCCGGAAGGGTTCTTGTATGAGCCGTCCAAGGTGGCTGTTGACTATGCGAACCGCGTTTATGTAATTTGTCCCACAACAAACATGGGTATTATTGAAATAACCATGGAGGGTGAATTTAAAAACTTTATAGGCGCGCAAAAGGTAGAAGTGAGTGTAGCCTCGGCTATATGGCGTATGCTTGAAACCGAAGAGCAGCGTTCGCGCCGGCTTACATTTGTGCCGACCGAGTTTAATAACATCGCTGTTGACAGCATGGGCTTTTTGTACATCACTACGAACATGATAGACAGCGTCAATATGGCAGACGCCATTGACCAGCGCGATAAGGCAGATGCTAAATATATGCCTGTTCGTCGGTTTAATCCAAGTGGTATAGACATTTTGCAGCGGTCGAGTTTTTTTCCTCCCGCCGGAGATGTTCAAATATGGTATCCTCCGGATGAGCTTTTCGGCCCTTCAGCAATAATTGATGTTGCACTCGGCGAAAACGGAGTTTACAGCCTGCTTGATAAGAAACGTGGAAAGATTTTCACATACGACAGCGAGGGAGCATTGCTTTACGCTTTCGGCGGTCTGGGTAATCAGGAAGGTTTGGCCGAGGTTCCTACAGGTATAACATACCGCGGGAATGATATATTGCTGCTGGATGCGCGTACGGGAAGAATCACGGTTTTTGAACGTACTGTTTATGGAAACCAGCTTCACAGTGCGATTGAGGCATATAACGACCGTCAATATCAGAAAGCTTCAGATCTTTGGAATTTGGTGCTTGCCGAAAACGTCAACCTTGATATTGCATATATTGGCATGGGAAAAGCGGCTCTGCTTGAGCAGAACTACTCCGAAGCCATGCAGTATTTCCGTACAGCAAATAACATCGATTACTATTCCAAAGCCTTAAAGGGATATCGCAAGGATGTTATACGTGAAAATTATGTTTGGATGTTACTTGTGGTTGCTGTAGTTGTTGCCGGAATATATTTTATTGCCAAGGTTATTGGCAAAACGAATAAAAAGAGGATTTCGGGAGGCGGCCTTGGAAGCCAGGTATCCTATGCCTTCCATACCTGTGTGCGGCCGTTTAGTGGCTTTTATGATCTGAAATACGAAAAACGCGGCGGTATGAAGGGCGCAATAGCCATATTGATTGGCGCGTGTGCGGCAACACTACTGAGAGAATATGGCACGGGCTTCCTGTTCCGTGATTATGCTGTTGAATGGCTTGATCCCATAGAGATAATCGGCGGATTGCTGCTTCCTATCGGAATGTGGTGCGTCGCAAACTGGTGCCTAACCTCGCTGATGGACGGCGAAGGCCGCATGAAGGATATATTTATAACGGTTTGCTATTCGTTGCTGCCTCTGGTGTTGCTTGTAACGGCCACCACAATTATCAGCAATGTTATATCACTGGACGAAGCATTTTTAACCACATTTTTGGGTATATTGTCAACGGGCTGGATGGTGCTGTTGATTTTTACTGGCATGCTTACAATTCATGGTTATACTCTGACAAAGAACATAGTAGCCAGCTTGCTCACCATATTGGGCATGGGCATAATTTTGTTCATAATCTTGCTTTGTCTTGATGTCACCGGTATGGTTTATGGGCTTATAATCAACGTAATAAAGGAAATGAGCTTTAGGTAGCTTTGGTTTGGCAGATGCCGGCAAAGGGGCGCCCGCTCCAATATTAAGTAAGCGGAAAGGCTGAATTGCATATGAAAAGAGCTAAAATTGGAATCGCAGTAATACTTATTATTTGCTGCTGCTTACAAATTTCGGCGCCGCTTGTCACCGTGGCCGAGGAAGAACCGGCCGCAGCTGCACAAGAAAAGGGTAACTGGAAGGAATTTTCCGGATTTAAATTCACAAATGCAGACGAATTTAAGGAAATGTCCGGAGAATATAAGCTGTTGGTTGAAAACGAATATTTGCAGCTGCATGTAAATAAAGATTTGAACATTGCCGTTTTTGATAAAAAACAAAATCTGTGGCATTATAGCTGTCCGCCGGAAATAGATAACGATTCACTTGCCGGAAAGAACAAAAAAGACGCTGTAAAATCTATCATGAGTCTTCAATATCTTAATGAAAACGCCGAGATGAAGACCATGAATTCTATTAGCGACTGCATTTATCCCGTTCATTCTGAAACACCTCAATATAGGGTGTCTGTGGATGCCGGCGCGAACAAGGTTCGTTTTGATTTGCTGTTCGGCAAAGAAGAACAACGCAGCCTCGTCATCGACGCTATACCGGCCGAACGTTTTGAATGGATACTTTCAAATCTTCCGGAAAATCAGCAAAAGATAATCAAGCGTTTGTATACAAAATGGTCGATAAACGACACTGGTATTTCTAATTCTACAATGAATACCCGTAAGGAACTGTATCCTATAGTCGAGAAGATGGACATTTATGTAAAAAGGGAAACCCAGAACAAGGAAAACAGTCAGATAACAACGGCAATGACCATGGCAGGGTATACGCTTGAAATGAAGGATGAAGATCTGGAGACGCTGGGGAAAACAGCGGGAGAGAACATTAATGCCTATTTTAAAATACCTGTTGAAGTTGGTCTTGAAGGAGATCAATTTGTTGCAACCATCAAAGCAGGGGAAGTAGAGTATCCGTCGGATATATTTAAGCTGCTTGATGTCCGGCTTCTACCCTTCTTCGGCGCCGGAAAATCCGGCGATGATGGATATATGTTTATGCCCGACGGAAGCGGTATGCTTATCGGATTTAATAATGACAAAACAAAGATTGAAAATGTATACTCTAAAGGAGTATACCGCGCCGCAGATTTTTGGGATTTGCCTGAATATGCCAAGAGCATTTCTGCTCCTGTGTTCGGAATAAAAACGGGTAACCAATCTGTATTTGCTGTTATCGAAGAGGGCGATGCTAATGCGACGCTTTTTGCTGAAGTTGGCAATGTGGACAGCCTATATAACGCGGCATATGCGCAGTTTTCATATTCACATTATGATATGTTTTACTTTGATGAAAACACCTCTGCCTCTGCCGAAGGCTGGTATATAGCCGATAAAAATGTTTATAAAGGAAATTTTACAACACGGTATTTCTTCCTTTATGGTGAAGAAACAGGGTATGCCGGCATGGCGAAATGTTATCGTGAATATCTGCTGGACAAACAATTTTTAACTAAAAAAAGCGCCGGTGCACCGCAGGTTTATATTGATCTTCTTGGTGCGGTTAATGGCACGGAATATTTCCTTGTTTTCCCGCACGAGGTTAGCGTTCCTCTCACAAAGTTTGATCAAGCCATAAGCATGATTGAAGAATTGAAAAGCTCAGGAGTTTCAAACATCGTCGTGCGTTATCTTGGTTGGGCAAACGGTGGAATGGAAAACAAGATATTTGATTCCATGAAATACCAGAAAGAGCTGGGCGGCGAAAAGGAATTTAAGAAGCTTGCCGAGTATCTTGCCGGAGAGGGAATACCTTTTTATCCTGATGTTTCCCCGATGTCAACATATGATTCGGGCGGAATGTTCTCGGGATACAGCACCTCTGCCGATAGCCCCCGCAGGCTTGACAATCAATTATATGGAATGAATAAGATGAACATGGCCATGAACTGGCCCATGAGAAACTGGGGACGTCAGAATCTTATCAAACCGTCAAGATTAGAAAACTTTTTTGATAAATTCAATGCCGATTATAACAAAACAGGCATGAAAAATCTTTCTATGAACCTTATAGGCGAAATTTTGTATGGCGACTATGATAAGAAAAATGCCAGCAATATAGATGAGAGCAAAAAATATGTTGAAGCTTTGCTAAAAAAAGCCTCTGGTCAATATTCGCTTATGCTTGAATATGGAAACGCTTATGCAATGCCCTATGCCGAGCGTTTGGTAAATATGCCGCTTGAAAGCTCGCGTATGTTTATTGAAGATGCGGTCGTGCCGTTTATCCAAATGGTGTACCATGGCTATATTTCATATGCTGGTGAGAGTATAAATATAGGACAGGACATAGATGAGTATTTCCTGAAAAACATAGAATATGGTGCTGATTTGCACTTCACTATGGCCAAGAGCAATCTTGAAAGAATCAAAAACAGCGTGTTTAATAAGTATCCTTCGGTGGGCTTTGATGCCTGGAAGGAAAGAATAGTCAGTTATTCCGCGGCCCATTTTGCTGCGCTCTCTAATGTACAGGGCGAGGCTATGGTAAACCATGAGGTTGTTGCGCCTGATGTAAACCGCGTGACGTATGCTAATGGAACGCGTATTTATGTCAATTATAATGACACCGATATCACGACAGACGATGGCGTTGTAAAGGCTAAAAACTGGCTGGTTGTAGAATGATTCAAAAGCGTGGAGACAACACTTGATAAAGGAGGGGTTCGGAATGGGAAAGAACAAAATCGATAAGCGGTCCAAAGCTAAAAGCCTGTCGCTCGAAAGAAAAATGTCTAAGCACGGCTATGTTTTTGCCGCTCCATTTATTATAGGTTTTATATTGATTTTTGCCTTTGTTATATTCGATTCCATCAAGCTTAGTTTTAATGAAATTAATCTGGCGGCAGACCCGTATTCGCTGAGTTTTGTGGGGCTGGAAAATTATAAGTTTGCATTTGTGGTTGATCCAGATTTTTTGCCGCTTGTCGCAGAGACTGTTGGTATGATGATACCGGACACTTTGATTATCATTATATTCAGTTTGTTTGTTGCAACCCTGCTCAATCAGAAGATGAAAGGCCGCGCGTTTTTCCGCGCAGTGTTGTTCCTCCCGGTTATATTAGCCACGGGAATTGTCGCTAAGATTGATGTAAGCAATTTTGTTCAGAATTTTGTCGAAAGCAGTGCAGGCGCAGAATTCAGCGACAGCAGCGGCAATATGATGGGCATACAGGCGCTGGGCGGTTTGGGCGACTTTTTTCAGGATTTCGCCATGGGTAATCAGTTTTCTGAAATAATTAGTGCGGCCGTTCAAAACATATATCAAGTAATTAATCGTTCAGGCGTACAGATATTGCTGTTTATCGCCGGCTTGCAGGCTATATCCCCGTCGATATACGAATCGGCGTCCATAGAAGGCTGCACAGGATGGCAGTCGTTCTGGAAGATAACGTTCCCGATGATAAGCCCGGTTATTTTGGTGAATATGGTTTATTCGGTAATTGATTCGTTTACGCGGGCAGACAATCCTATCATGGAATATATAGAGGGACTCAGAGGTATGCAGGGCGTGGGAAGCGCCATGGCATGGGTATATTTCGGAATGATAATTTTGCTTCTGGGTGTAGTTTTTGGGATTTTTTCCGGCTATACATTCTATCAACAAAAGGACTAAGGGGGGATACAAATGGAAAATGTATCAGAAGTATCCAGACTTACAAAAACGCAGCGAATGCGGCACAAATATGTTTCAACAAAATTTGCAGGTACTCTTGCCATGTCTGTGCTGCGGTTTCTTTTGTTGTCCGGAATAGCATTTGTCGTACTTTATCCGCTGTTTTTAAGGCTGTCAACCTCACTTATGCTCGATAGTGATCTTCTCGATAAAACAGTGATACTTATTCCGCGTGAATTTTCGTTTCACAATTACAAAACAATAATGGATTTCACGGGATACAAGGGCGCGTTTATAAACAGCTCTATATTATCCGTTGTTTCGGCCTTGCTGCAAACGCTTGTCTCAGTTTGCGTGGGATATGGTCTTGCGAAATTTCGTTTCCGCGGACGCGGGATCGTTATGGCGGCGGTTGTTTTCACCCTGCTTATTCC
>JGI994J12354_10003813_pt1 | contig 13841 bp, 12 predicted proteins | sample IntmicLarv3ML3BL_FD_12354 | JGI IMG/M metagenome (IMG submission 12354)
TTCGAAAGCCTGTCATCCTGAACGAAGTGAAGAATCTAAAAAGAGAAGATTCTTCGCTGCGCTCAGAATGACAGGCTTTTAGGTTGCCGCGTTCTTGGTGGCCGCTTTTTTCTATACGTTTATTCATGGGAAACAAAATGCTCAATACCGTTCGCGATGCAATAGATTTTGTCTTTCACAAACGATGTTGCCATTGTACTTTTGCAAGGCGAAGTGGATTTTGCATAAGCGGAGTGCGCTGTAGGATGCAGGGTGTGCATAGAAAAAGCGCGGCTATTCGAAAGCCTGTCATCCTGAACGAAGTGAAGAATCTAAAAAGAGAAGATTCTTCGCTGCGCTCAGAATGACAGGCTTTTAGGTTGCCGCGTTCTTGATGGCCGCTTTTTTCTATACGTTTATTCATGGGAAACAAAATGCTCAACACCGTCAGCGATGCAATGGATTTTGTCTTTCACGAAACGGGGATAGATGGTGATGTCTGTCAATTGGTCGAATGTGACCCATTCCAACACGACGTTGCTATTGTCTTTTTGCGGGGTAGAGCCGCTGTCAGGGATGGCGGCATCGTCTTGCAGGGAGATGAGATAGTGGAAGGCGAGCGTATGCCCATTTTTGCCAGCCCAATTCCAGAAGGCTTCCTCAACCCAAATTAGGCGGTGGCATATGATGTCGGCGCCGGTTTCTTCCTTGTATTCCCGAATGAGTGCGGCTTCGGCTGTCTCGCCAATCTGCACATGGCCGCCGGGCAAGGCATATTCCGAGCCGTCGATGTCTCGTTGAACAAGCAGTTTATTGCCCCGCACCAAAAGGCCCACGGTTCTGAAATTGCAGATGGTGTTGTCGTCAGAGAATCGCCAGTCTTTTGTCATGTGATAGCCTCCCATGTACAGTTAATGCGGTTTTAGCCCTTGTATATATCTGCAAACTCAGCCTTTCGCCGCTCATATGCAAGAGGGCCGATGGCTTTGATGTACGTTACGCGATGCAAGATATAGGCCAACCGCTCCATGAATTCACGCAGTTCAAGATTCTCAATCCAGGAAGTCGGAATTGATTGCACGCCGTGCAATGCGCCGAGGATGTTTCCGCAGATGGCGCCGGTGCTGTCGCTGTCCCCGTCGTGGTTGACTGCGTTGATAATGCCTTGCGCAACGGAGGGCGCGGTCAGCGCGCAATAAACGGCGATAGCCAATGCCTCTTCCGCAATCCACCCTTCGCCCAACGCCGCGATGCTCTCGCGGACGGGCGTTTTTTGGTTGGTCAATGCAAGGGCGTGGGTGAGCGCCGAGGCTGTTTCGCCGTTCGAACCTTCTCTTCTGTTCAGAAGGGCTATGGTTTGTCTGACAGCCTGCCGGACACTTTTGCCGTCAACAGCAAGAGAGATGATGCTTGCCAACGCACCGCTTGCCTCGTCGCTCGTTGTGTGCTTATGCGTGATGTTTGCCGCTTGGGCACCGGCATGATAGGCTGTCTCATAATCGCCGGGGAAGAACAGCCCGATAGGCGCAACGCGCATCACGCCGCCGCAGCCCTTGCTGTCATTGCGAACAGCTTCGCCTTTGGCGATGGACATAAGCGCTGTTAGGCAGGTTGAGCCGGGCGCACGTTCATTGAATAACGCGGGCGCGGTCATCTGATAATCATAAGGATTGCTGTAACCATAACGCGCTGCTTTCGCAGGCAAATCGCTGAACCTTGTCTGCGTATACAGCCATGACAGGTAGGAGGCCTCGAAGCCCTTCGGGAAGTGAAGCGGCCATTGTTCTGCGTCCGAAAGCGGACTGCTGTATGATGTCAAGATGCCATCTATGGTGAACAATGTCATTTGTGTATCGTCAGAAATCAGCGCCACACGGTTTTCATAATCCAATTGTAAAGCGGTTATACCGGCTTGGCCGAATCGAGAGATGATGGTTGATAATCGGTCGAATTCGACAGGGTAGCCCAAGGCATCGCCCGCCGCGCCGCCAAGAATGCAACCTAAATAGCGGTCCGGCGAAGGAGCGCTTGGTGATTTTGTCAGAATGGAGAATAGGCCTCGTCTTCGTGTTTTGTTGTGGCCGGTCATTTGAGATGCCTCCCTCTTGTTCGGGTTACGCAAAGTTATTGCGTATAGGAAAGGCGCATCAACTCATGGTCAGCACAGCTGAAGTATTGGCAATGGCTGATGGCGATGTAATCGAACAGAACGGTATGTATGGCGTGAAGCGCTGTGCGGATGGCGGCGATGATGTCATAATCTCCATGAAGAGGTTCCGGCGGGCCGCCCGGCAGAACGCGAACGAGAATGGCGGCGGTGCTTCCCAGCCGCAAGGCAGATTCGGCAACCTTAGCAGGCGTGGCTTGAAGCGTGATGCCGAGGAGGCTTTCAGTGCCCAGCAACCGACTGCTGCTGTCGAGATACAAAATGCAGAGGCGCTCCTTTTGCGGAAGGCCGAAGAGGCTGACGGCGTATTCCCCCGCAAACACAGCGGAGGACAAGCAGATGGTCGGCTCCAGAATCAGGGCATCCAGCCGTCCTGCAATCGGGCGGATGAGCGAGACGAGCCGTGCCGTCCGCGGGCTCACGCCGCACGCTTTGACAATCTCATTCGGCGTGGCTTCCAGCAGTGCGCGCAGCGACCCGAATGCCTGAATCATTCTGTGCGCGAGCTTGTTTGTGTCGATACGCGGCACGCTGTAGAATAACAACAGCTCTAAAAGCTGATGATCCGCAAACGAATCTGCCCCGTTTTTGACAAAGTGATCCCGTAGGCGTCCACGGTGCCCCGCGTTCACATTCGGCTTTTTTGTTTGTGCAGGTTTCTCAAGTCCCATACGTGTTTACCACCGAAGTTTGACATTGATGTATTGTTAAGAGAAATAGCTTAACAGCTCGTCCACAATGCAGCAAAGGCTGATAGGCGTAACAAGATTTCGCGCCAGTATGCTCAGCAGATTGCTGATTGTACACATGTTATCCGAAATTGGACCGGTTTCTTCACGTTCCGACAAGCGTCCGTTGTGCTGTTTTTCAACGGATACGCCATACAGCATTCGTCCGTCTAAAAGAGCGCTTGTCTCCGTTGACTGATACACAAGAACTGTGTACCCCTTACATCCATCTTCTAAAATCTGCTCCCTATACTCTTTCATCCATAAAGACCCCTTCTTCGGGTTTTGTGTAAAACGTATAATCAATATAGATTTTGCAAATATGATTATATGTCAGAATGTTTTGATAGGGAAGTAAAGTTATCAGACAGTATTCGACCTATCTTGTAATAAAGGGCTTTAAGCGGTTTTCCATCTCGGCATTGGCATACAGTTCAAAGCGCACGCCCGCGTCCGTGTGCTCCTCGCTGAGAATGTCGCAGCTTTTATGAATCAACCCTGTCAGCGTGCCTTCGGTATAGGGCAAAAGCACAATCAAGCTTGTTTTGAAGCTCTTCAAAACATCTTCCAGTGCCAACAGAAATGTTTCCTGTCCTTCGCCGGTCAATGCGGACATGCGCACGACCTTGGAGGCATAGGCATCGGCGGGCAAGGGGAGCGCAATGTCCCGATCCACCTTGTTGAACACAGTGATGATGGGCTTGTCGAAGCATTTCAATTTCTGCAACGTGTCATAGACGACATGCATTTGTTCCTCGCGGGACGGGTTCGACGCGTCCACCATGTGAATAAGGATGTCCGCGTGCGCCAACTCCTCAAGCGTTGCGCGGAAGGCCTGCACCAGCTGATGCGGCAGCTTCTGGATGAANCCGACCGTGTCCGTATACAGCATCTCCGCGCCGCCGGGCAGCTCGATTTTGCGNGTGGTGGTGTCAAGCGTCGCGAAAAGCTTATCCTCCGCGAGGACGCTTGCATCGGTCAGTAGATTCAATAGCGTGGACTTGCCNGCATTNGTGTATCCGACCATCGAGGCCACGGGAATCCCCGTCCGCTCGCGTTTTTCACGCAAGACGGCGCGGCGCTCCTGAATTTCTTTCAAGTCGCGGTTCAGTGAGGAAATGCGGTCGCGAATGGCGCGGCGGTCCGTCTCCAGCTTCGTCTCGCCGGGGCCGCGCGTGCCGATGCCGCCACCGAGGCGGGAAAGGGATTTGCCGAGGCCGCTTAGGTGCGACAGACGGTATTTCAGCTGTGCCAGCTCGACCTGCACCTTGCCCTCGGCGCTGTTGGCACGCATGGCGAAGATGTCGAGGATGAGCAATGTACGGTCAATAATTTTCTGGTCGAATTCCTTTGACAGGTTTCGAAGCTGGGCAGGGGTTAACTCGCTGTCGAAGATGATGGTATCCGCGCCGGCAAGCTCCACCAAATCCTTCAGCTCCAAGAGCTTGCCGCTGCCCAAGAAGGTGCGCACGTCGGGACGGTCACGCTTCTGCGCCAAACGCCCTTTGACGACAGCGCCTGCCGTGGCGGCCAGTTCCTCCAGCTCGTCCAGCGATGCGTCTATGGAAATCAAGTCTCTATCGTCTTCCAAGCCAACGATGATGGCGTTTTCGATTGTTTCGGATGTGTCGTGTAAAAACTGCATAAGGGTTCCTCCGTTTGAATTCTCTGATTGATAGGTTTAATTAGGGTTATTATACCCCAAACAAGCGCGCTTGAATAGAGATTTTTTGAGTATAGAGGATTATGCTGTCACGAGCACGCCGCCGTACCGCGCAATGAGCACCTTCGCCGTGGCTGCCAGGTTTGCATCGTCCGACAGGAGCTTCACGGCGGCCTTGCCGTTAAGAATGCGCAGGGCGATGGCAAGCGCGTCCGCGTTCGCTGTCTCAATTTGCATGGGGATGGAGGCGACCTGCTGGATGGCGTTGATGACATCCTTCATGATGGCGGCCTCGTCAATGCCTTCTGCGCCGATGCGCACGGAGAGAAGCTCCACGCCGTCCGCTTTGTGCTCGATGGNGATGTCNGCGATTTCGAACATGTCATTCTCCTGCAAGGCGGTCAGAACAGTGGGGTCGTNTGCGGAGATAGCGCCTGTTTCGTTGACTTCGTCCAATCGCTGACAGGTGCCGTTTGTGCAGAGGTATGTCTCTGCTTTGCGTGTCAAGGGCGTATGTGTGATGCCTTGGCAGGCAGTAACCAGCGCGCGGATATGCTCGGGCGTTGTGCCGCAGCAGCCGCCCAGCAGGCGCGCGCCGTTCTTGGCGATGTCGGCCATGCCTGCGGCGAAGTCCGCCGCAGTTAAGTCGAACACGGCGTGCTCACAGCCCTCCGCCACGTGCGGAAGCCCTGCGTTCGGCTGTACAAAAACGGGCACGGAGGCATATTTCAACAGTTCTGCCGCGATGCCGGCCGCAAAATCAGGCCCTGCGCCGCAGTTTACGCCGATGGCATCCACGCCAAGGCCTTCGAGAAGCGTGACGGCAGACAGGGGTGTGCCGCCTGTGAGCGTGCGCCCGCTTGCCTCATAGGCGATAGAGCAGAAGACGGGAAGGTCTGTGTTCTCCTTCACGGCCAAAACAGCGGCTTTTGCCTCGTACAGGTCAAGCATTGTCTCAATTATCACACAATCTGCGCCATTTTTTGCGCCAAGCATTGCCGTTTCCTTAAAAATATTGTATACTACATCAAAAGGGGTATCGCCGATGGGTTCGAGGAGCTTGCCCGTCGGCCCTAAATCCAGCGCGATGAAGCAATCTGTCCGTCCGCTTTCGGCGATGGCGGCGCGTGCGTTGGCGATGGCGGCGGCCACGATATCCGCGGTGTTGTCCATCTTGTGGGAGTACGCGCCGAAGGTGCAGGCAGAGAGTATATTCGCGCCTGCGAGCAGATACTGCGCATGAATTTCGCGAATGGCCTCGGGATGCGTCAGGTTATAGCTCTCGGGATGCTGAGAGTGGGGCAGGTTTGCGCTGTGAAGCTGCGTGCCCATGGCGCCGTCGAGGAACAAAATGCCTGTTTCGAGCGATTTGAGTATAGGGTGCATATAGAGTCCTCCTCAGTATGTGGTGTGAATGTTGATAGAATTGATTTACCTTATATTGTACTTTTATTGCAAAGAAATGGCAAGAGATATATAATGTATTCAGAATGATTATGCAATTTCGGATGAGGTGACGGAAATGGATGAAGATATTGTGGTGATTATGCTGCGCGATGCGGAGACGGGCTTTCTGGAAAAGGAGCTTGCGACATGCCGTGTGAATATGGAGGACAGCGCTTATCTGGTGAACATGATTGCCGAGCGGGACGGCGAGGGTGAAACGTATGCCGTGCGCATGAAGGTGACGACGGAGCGTGACGTGCTGGACTGGGAGTTCGACGCGATATACGATTATTATGACAGCGAGATATTCGGGGTGCAAGACGCGGTCTGCACGGAAGTGGAGGACTGCGAGAATCCGATGTGGGAGCTGTCCTTTGCATGGAACGGCGATGAAGCGGCGCTGGAGACGATGGCCGATGCACTGCTGGCGGCGCATGTCGGCGAGCTTGCCTCGGTGTACGAGGAGATTGCGGCGCATGAGGATGAGTATACGAACGATGGAAAATGATGGTGTATGGATATGTATACCGAGGGAAGGTTGATTGACGGATGCTTTGCAAGAAGTGTAAGACAGCCGTTGCGGATAGTGAGAAGCGGTGCGGCTACTGCGGTGTGCGGCTGAATCGCGGGCGCAGAATCAAGCTGGCAACCAGTATAATGATGACGTGTGCGGTGATTTCTGTGTGCGGCGTGTTTATATATTTGAATGGCGCAGGGCTGTGGCAGCCGGAGGCGGAGGCAGAGCTTCCGCAAGCGGAGGCATCTATGCCGCCGGAGGAGACAGCGAACCCGCTGGTTCTGCCAACGGAGAGCGCAGCGCCTGTGAATTCACCGACAACGGATTTGCGCAAGGATATGGACGAGGTCTGGCAGATGCTGGACGATGTGTATAAAAGCACGATGCTGTACACAGCGCTGAACGATACGGAGTCGCCCTTTGTCTCGCAGAACGGGTATTTGTATAATGCGCGCGCCGGGGTGAATGCGTATGTGACGACGCGGAAGCTGATTGAGGCGGAGATGCTTGACAAGGCTTACGAGGATGAGAAGATTCTGTTGCTGTATCTGCGGCCGAATGATATGCGGGCGTTTACGGAGGTGCAGATGGGCAGCAGCGAGGCGCTGTCGGTGTTTGTGGCCTATGAAACGAGGGACGGCATCGCGATTCTCGGCGCAGGGACGGCACGCGGTGTATTGTACCGTGAGAGCATGGGCACGCTGCTGGAACAGTATGCAGTGACAGGCGGCGAGATTGTGCGCCCCGGAGCAGATGATCCGATATACCAAGAGATATTGGCGGTCATTCGGGAGGAAATTTCCGTCGCGGACGTGCGGTACATGGCGATGAACGGGCAGCATGCCTTCGTGGTTGCTTCGGCGGCGGATGCGCCGGAGACGCTGTCGTTCCATATCGTGGAGATGACGGAGGATGGCTGGAAGGTGCGGCCGTTTGACACTCGCGCGTATACGCATTATGAGGTGAATGTCAACCGCACGGCGGCAAATATGAACATCAATCTTTTGCCGGGCTACAAGCCAAAGGATGTACGGCTTTTGACGGCAGAGCCGCTGACGGCCATTGTGGATGGCATGTTGACAGTAAATGCGATGACAGCGCAGGATGGTCCGGTTGTGTTTGCGTCGGGCAATGAAGAGTGGTTGTATGTGGTTTTGCAATCGGGTCGTCGTTTTCTGGGTTACTATGACAGCGGCGCGGGCTGGGAAATGACACTTGTTCAGGATTGGGCAGAGGCAGAGGCGTATATGCACGGCATGCGTAAGATGCCGCCTTTGTATATTATTTGGCAGGAGTGAGAATAGATGTCTATGATATTGTTTTCGTTAGGGTTGGTTGCGGCGGCTGTATTATTCTGGCAGGCAGCGAAGAGAACACAGCGGTTTGCCGCGTGGAATCGCGTGTCGGTTATCGTACTGCTTGCGGCAATCGGATTGGCGGCGCGCCTGATGGCATCGCTTTTGCCGTATGAGTGGGTAAGTGATTTGAACTGTTTCAGAGCCTGGTCGCGAATGCTTTTTGAAGACGGGATGCAAAACTTCTATGCATCGGATTCGTTTACGGACTATCCGCCGGGGTATATGTATGTCCTGACTGTGTTGGGCGCGATTCGCGGGCTGTTTGGTGTGGATAATTCGGAATATGTGGGCACGCTGATTATAAAGATGCCTGCGATTTTGGCGGATGTGGGCATGGGCGTGTTCATTTTCCTTCTGGCAGAGAAACGTATGACGCGGCTGGGCGCGGCGGCGGTCTCGCTGATGTATTTGCTGAACCCTGCGATTATCGTGCTCTCGGCGTGCTGGGGACAGGTGGACTCAATCCATACGCTGCTGATTGCGGTGTCTGTATACGGGCTGGCGGAGAAGAAACTGCTGCGCGCGTCGCTGTTGTTCGCGGCGGCGGTGCTTGTGAAGCCGCAGGCGCTGATGTTCACGCCGCTGTACATGTTTGCATATGTGATGGAGTGGAAAGACAGCGGGTTCAAGCGGGCGAAGCTGCTGGATCTTTTGATTAATATTATGGCATGCCTGATTATGCTGATTGTGCTGATGCTGCCGTTTGCGCCGTTTAAGAACTGGCAGTTTGACCTTGGCCCCGTCATGAAGCAGTATGTGGATACGTTGTCGTCATACCCCTATGTGACGGTGAATGGATACAACATATATGCTCTGTTCGGGAAGAACTGGGAATCGATTAACGATATAATCATAGGCAACATGACGTATGACAAGTTTGGCATGATTGCGCTGTTTGTGACGGTGATTGTCTCTTTTTTTCTGCTGTGGCGCGGGAACAAGGAATCGAAGTCGAAATATTTCTTCACAGCGGCGTTCATCAATTTCAGCACGTTTATGTTCTCTGTCAAGATGCACGAGCGGTATTCATTCCCGATTCTGGCTCTGATGCTCATTGCTTGTGTGCTAAAAGGGAACAAGAAGCGGCTGAAGTACCTGTACATGGGGATGTCGGTGGCGTTCTTTGCGAATTATGCGGATATATTGCGGGGCGGAGACGTTAAGGACACGCTGCCTATATTCTCGATGATGGCAGTAGTGGTGTACATTCTGCTGCTGAACGCGTTTGTGGTTTACAAGCGCGAGGAGAAGGACGCGGAGGAGGACACGGGGCTTTTCGGCAACGTGCTGCGCGCCTTCGGTTCGGAGCGAAAGCCGTTTGCGATTGAGAAAAAGGAGGACAAGCTGCGCTATACGTGGCGCGAGCTGGCGGTGCTGGGCGTGATTGTGCTGGCATATGCGATTGTGGCGTTTGCGAATCTGGGCAACACAAAGTCCGCGCAGAGCGGCGTGTGGGTGACAAACGGGCAAGTGATTGAGCTGGAGTTTGACCAAGATGTCGAATGGTCGCGAATGCAGTATTTCCTTGGCGCGCGAAGCACGAGGGAAATCACGCTGGAAGTCTCGAATAACGGCGAACGGTGGTCGGAGCCGATTTTGGTAGAGGCGCATGGTGCGTTCGCCTGGGGCGAGAAGGATTTCGAGGGCCGGGGCCGTTATATCAGGATGACAATGAGTATGACCGTGTCCCCGGGGGACGGCTTCCAATTGCTGGAGATGGCCTTTGAAGATGTGGACGGCGTGCGCCTTGTGCCTGTACGCATGTCCGAGGGCGCAGAGCCGCTGTTTGACGAGCAGGACTTGGTGCCGGAGCGGCGGTCGTACATGAACGGCACGTATTTCGACGAGATTTATCATGCGCGTACAGCATACGAGCTGGAGGAAGGCATCAAGGTATACGAGTGGACACATCCGCCGCTTGGCAAGGTCATTATAGCGCTGGGCGTTCGCGTGTTCGGCATGACGCCGTTTGGCTGGCGCGTGATGGGCACGACGTTTGGTGTGCTGATGCTGCCGCTGCTGTATATATTTGCGCGGAAGCTGTTCCGCAAGCCGATGTGGGCGGCGTTTGCTACGGCGCTGTTTGCGGTTGATTTTATGCACTATGCGCAGACGCGCATTGCGACGATTGACACGTATATCACATTCTTCGTCATTGCGATGTATTTCTTTATGTACAAGTATTATACGATGACGTTCTATACGGACGATGCGAATGAGGGCGGGAAAGCGTTCCGCAAGACGCTGGTGCCTCTGTTCCTGTCGGGGCTGTGCATGGGTCTTGGCATTGCGAGCAAGTGGCCGGGAATGTATGCGGGCTTAGGGCTGGCAGTGCTGTTTGCGGTCACGCTGTTCAAGCGGTATCGCGAATATGATTATGCGCTGCGCAACCGCTTGGAGGGGAATTATAAGAATTTCCCGCGGTATGCGCTGTATACATGTTTGTGGTGCGTGCTGTTCTTCCTTGTGATTCCTGCGGTGATTTATGTATTGAGTTATGTGACATACTTCTTCGGAACGGGAAGCCTGTACCCTGTGCGGGAGGCGAACCGGTTGTTTACGGAGATACCGTTCTTTGACGCGATTTTGCCGAAGAACGAGTTCGGAACATTCCTTGGCGCTATCATTCAGAACCAGCGTGATATATTCGGCTATCATGCCGGGCTGGATTCGGCGCATCCGTATTCATCAGACTGGTGGGAGTGGATTCTGAACCTCCGCCCGATTTTCTATTATGTGCACAGGACGAACGAGACTGTGAACGAGGGCATCAGCGCGTTTGGTAACCCGATGGTTTGGTGGGGCGGTCTGGCGGCATTGATTGCGATGGCGTGGAAGGCATGGAAGTCGTGGAATAAGAAGATTTTGTTTTTGCTCATTGCATACCTGGCGCAGGTGCTGCCGTGGATGCTGGTGAGCCGTACGACGTATATATACCACTATTTCCCAAGCGTGCCGTTTTTGATATTGTTCCTGACGTATGCCATGAAGATGTATATGGAGCGGCCGCGTGCGTCAAAGATGGTCGTGACGGCGGACGGCGAGATGGCCGCGCCGGATTTGCGGTGGATTGCGCCGGCGGCGATTCTGGCTGTGGCGACTGTGCTGTTTATCATGTTCTATCCGGTGCTGACGGGCACGCCTGTTTCCGTCAATTACGTGGACACGTTCTTGAAATGGTTACCGAGGTGGCAGTTGTTGTAAGAACGAGGCGGCGAGCGGCTCGAAAAGAGTGATGGGCCGCGAAGGAAGGGGAATTGTGTATGAAACCGGTTTTGTCGGTTATTGTGCCTGTGTATAATGAAGAAGAGGTCATTGCGGAGTCGTACAAGCGGCTGAAAGCTGCGGTGGCCGCGATTGGTGAGTCGTATGAATTGATTTTTATTAACGACGGCAGCCGTGACAAAACGCCGCAGATGCTGGCGGAGATTTGCGAGCAGGACGACTGCGTGCGGTTCATCAACTTCTCGCGCAATTTCGGGCATCAGCCTGCGATTACGGCGGGGATGGACTATGCGCAGGGCGATGCGATTGTCGTGATTGACGCGGACTTGCAGGATCCGCCCGAGGTCATCGGCGACATGGCGGCGAAATGGCGCGAGGGCTATGACGTGGTGTACGGCAAGCGTTTGAAGCGCGAGGGCGAGACGGCGTTCAAGAAGCTGACAGCGAAGATGTATTACCGGCTGCTGAAAAACGTAACGAGTGTGGACATTCCTGTGGACACGGGCGATTTTCGGCTGATTGACAGAAAAGTTTGCGACGCGATGAAGTCTCTGGGCGAACGGAACCGCTATGTGCGCGGGCTGGTGAGCTGGGTGGGCTTTAAGCAGACGGCGGTGGAGTATGTCCGCGAGAAGCGGTTCGCGGGCGAGACGAAGTATCCGTTCAAGAAGATGCTGAAGCTGGCGATGGACGGGATTATGTCGTTCTCATACAAGCCTTTGAAGCTGGCGTCGGGCATAGGTTTTGCGATGTCGCTGATTAGCTTTGTGTATTTGATTGTGGTAATCTGCCAGCGGCTGTTCACGAACACAACGGTGGAGGGCTGGGCGTCCACCACGGCAATACTGGTGTTCACGCAGGGCATTGTGCTGATGATGCTGGGCATTATCGGCGAGTATATGGGCCGTATCTTTGACGAGATTAAGGGCAGACCGATTTACATTGTGCGCGAAGTGATTGGGTTTGCGGACGAAGAAGGGCGTGACAAACATGCTTAATGCGCTTGGTTTTCCGGCGAATTTGCTGTATGACATTCTGTTTTGCATCCCGGGCAGTGTTCTTGCAATAACGTTGCATGAATACACAAAGGCGCGGTGCAGCGTGGCACTGGGCGACCCGAAGCCGCAGACGGACGGCCGCGTGACGCTGAACCCGTTGAAGCACATCGAACCAATCGGGTTTATCTGCGTGTGCCTGTGGGGCATGGGCTGGGGCAAGCCTGTCGCGACGATGCCGAATTACTATGCGCCGGAGCGGCGGCGGAAGAGTATTTTGATTGTACACATCATGCCTGTGGTAGTGAATCTGCTTGTGGGGCTGGCCTTGGGCGTTGGCGCGATGGGTTTGAAGATGTATCTGTTAGAGGCTGAGCCATGGAATGTGGTGTGGTCTTTGCCTGTGTATGTGTATTATGTGGTGCTTGGCGCGGCGGCGGTGAACATCAGCTTTGCGCTGGGGCAATGCCTGCCTGTCTATCCGATGGCGGGCGAGCGCGTGCTTTGCCAGTTCTTGAAGCCGAATTCAGTGGTGAAGATGGCGCAGTATCAGGGAATTTGGCAGGTTTTGCTGATGATTGGGCTGGCGAGCGGGTACGTTGGCATGGTGGTATACCCGATATGCCGCGCTTTGCTGGCGATAGCATTGTAATGTAGACGCTTGCAGGTTGCCATGCGGGCGGAATGGGAGGTGTGTATGCCGATACTCGTGAAAACGGAGTCCTTCGAAGGGCCAATGGATTTGCTGTATCATCTGATTGAGAAACACGAGGTTGACATATACGACATCCCGATTGCACTGCTGGCGGACCAGTTTATGGAGACAATCAGCACGATGCCGCAGCCTGATATGGAGTCGATGAGCGAGTTTGTGTTGATGGCAGCGCGGCTGTTGGAGATTAAGTCCAAGATGCTCCTGCCGAAGCTCCCGTCCGATGACGATGAGGAAGAAGAGGACCCGCGCGACGAGCTTGTGCGCAAGCTGATTGAATATAAATTGTTCAAGACGGCGGCAGAGGGCTTTCGCGATTTTGAGGCGCATGGCGTGCGCGCGGTATACAAAGGGCAGGACGAGACGCTGCCTTTTGCGGAGATGTATGCAGGCGATGCGGACGTGGGCGAGGTGCTGGACGGGCTGACGCTCGACACGCTGTATGCCGCGTTCGAAGAGGTCATGAAGCGCAAGGAGCTGAAGACGGACAAGATTCGCAGCACGTTTAACGCGGTGGCGAAGGATTTGTATACCATCGGAGAAAAGCAGGCACACATCCGCAACTTGGTGCGGATGTATGATTCGGTTGCGTTTAACGACATTTTCACGCTGGACGCGCGGCGGATGGAGAAGGTTGTGACCTTTCTGGCGCTGTTGGAGCTGATTAAGACGAAGGAAATCACCATATCGCAGGAAGGGCTGTTCGGCAAGATTATCCTGCGGAGAATGGAGGCGGAACGTGAAGACGTTGACGGAGCTTGAGGCGGCTGTGGAAGCGGTGCTGTTTGCGGCCGGCGAGGCTGTGAGCCTGGCGCGGCTGGCGCTGGCCATTGAGCACGACGTGAAGACGACACGCGGCATTGCCCGCGGGCTGGTGGATAAATACAGAGAGCAGGCGCGGGGCATTGAGATGATTGAGGTCAACGATTCGTTCCAGCTGCGAACAAGCCCGAAGCACTACGGCGCGGTGCAGACGCTGTTCCAGAACCCGCAGAAGAAAATGTTGACCCCGCCGCTGATTGAGACGCTGGCGATTGTGGCATACCGACAG
>JGI994J12354_10003814_pt1 | contig 13841 bp, 13 predicted proteins | sample IntmicLarv3ML3BL_FD_12354 | JGI IMG/M metagenome (IMG submission 12354)
GGTCGGGTTGTTTATTTGTCGCTAAACGATTTACACTTGCAAATCCATCAGCCTATTCCATGTAAGCTGCCCGACAATCCCGTCAGAAGCAAGCCCATAGAACGCCTGAAAAGCGCGCACTGCCTGTTGCGTTCCTGCGCCGAAAATGCCATCCACAGAAACTCGCGGAATCGCGCTGTTCGCGGCGGCAACTCGGTTAAGATTTTGCTGTAATATCGTAACGTTATTCCCCCTTGACCCAAGTCGTAAAGTACCCGGGAACGGAGGGCGAGGCACAGAGCCACCCCCGCCTGACGGGATTTTCAGCACCTGACCAATGCGAAGATTCGTAGAAGTAAGCCCGTTGAGGCTCATGATAGCATCAACTGTTGTGCCGAACTTCTGCGCAATCTGCCAAAGTGAATCGCCCGCAACTACAGTATAATTGAAGTAACCTGTTTCTCCCCCGCCCGAACTTGACGGAATTTTCAGCACTTGCCCAATGCTAAGACTTGTCGAGCTAAGCCCGTTGAGGCTCATGATAGCATCCACCGTCGTGCCGAACTTCTGCGCAATCTGCCAAAGCGAATCGCCCGCTACTACTGTATAATTAAAGTATCCTGTTGTCGGCGGAGCAGGTGGCGCAGGCGGAGTAACCGTCGGCGGGCGATGTCCCTCGCTGCCAAGCTCGGCAAGGCGTGTAACAGCAACATAAATATTGCTTATCCGATACCACGTACTGCGGTCAACAGTGCCCGTCTGTGAAAGCCCGAAGATAGACTGGAACTCGCGTACAGCAGCAACCGTCTGAGCCCCGTACTGACCATCAACAGTCAATGCAGGAATACGTGGATAGTTCTGCCGTATTCTTGCAAGCTGCATCTGAATCATTGCAACATCCTGCCCTGAAGTTCCGAGAGCGAGATTACCCGGGAAAGACTCGAAAGGAGTTTGAATGTTGTTTGTGCTCGCAACATACACGCTCTGCCCGTAGTAATAGCGCAGAATTTGCAGATAGTTCATTCCTTGATTTGCAAGGTCGCTGGATACTTCGAAAAGCAAAACCACGTCTAAACCCAGTGTTTATCGTGGTTTTTTAAGTGGCAAAAAGTGGCAAAATCATATTTTTCTTTCTTTTGACATAAATTGTCGTATATGAAGAAAAACTTGATTGAGGAAAAAGAAAAAATCACGTTGTCAAAAGAATTGCAAATTGAAATGATGAAATTCTTTTTAAAGACCTCTATTCCACGCAAAAAGAAACAAAAAATAAATTGCCTATCAAAATCATCAAGTCAAAATGATAGGAGCAATTAAAAATGGAAACTGGTATTTATGTCAGAGTTTCAACAGAAGAACAAGCACAAGAGGGATTTTCAATTCGGGGGCAAGAGGACAAACTAAAAAGTTTTGCACAGATTAAAGATTGGTCGATTTTCAAAATCTACATAGACGAGGGTATCAGCGGAAAAAATATCAAAGAACGTCCTGCCATTCAAGAGATGTTAAAGGACGTGGAAAGTAAAAAAATCAAAAATGTATTGGTTTATAAAATTGACCGACTTACACGGTGTACTGCTGACCTAATTTATATGGTTGATATGTTCAATCAATATGATTGTGCATTCAATTCATTAATGGAAAGTATTGATACACAAACGGCGTCGGGGCGTATGTTTCTTAAAATCATTGGGATTTTTGCAGAGTTTGAGCGTGAGAATATTATAGAGCGTGTTAAATTCGGGCGGGAACGCAAAGTTAAAGAGGGTTATTCTCTCTGCTCGCACACGATTAGCTATGGTTATGACCGTCCAAAAGGTCAAAAAATCCAAACTGTAAATTTGCAGGAAGCCGAAATAGTACAGGAAATATTTGATTTGTATACTAATCAAGGGGTAAGTATTACTAGTATAGCTCGTCGGCTTAACGTGAAGAAAGTTCCCATAAAAAGCGGGGTTACATGGACACAGGACAAAGTAAGAAACATATTGCTAAACTGTAATTACATAGGGCAAGTTCGTCATCATGTTTTTGATAAAGAAAGGGAATATTCAGTAGAGGGGCTTCACGAACCTATTATTTCAAGGGAGTTGTTTTTTTCTGCTCAAAAGCTTTTAGAGAAGAGCAGAAAAATTTCACCAAGCAAAAAACCAAATGCTGAAAAATATTTTTCTGGGTTTCTTGTTTGTGCGGAGTGTGGGTATAAGTTGGGTGCGTTCAATGCAAAGAACAATTACAAAAACGGAGTGTCTTATTATAGCAAAGGTTATCGCTGTGTAAATAGAGCATTAAAGACTTGTACAACCGGTTCAATAGTGCATAGCAAAGTTGAGCAAGCTTTTAAAGATTACATAGAGCAGATTTCAACCTTTGATGTTACAGAAGAAATACGACAGGCAGAGTTAGAGCAAAAAAAGCGTGATAACCTCAACATGGTTGATTTATATGAGAAAAAGCTCCGTCAATTAGATGATAAAGAGCGTGAAACTTTAAGTCTTTATGTCAGTAATGATATTGATTTTGACAGCTATCGAGATATAAAAAAGAAGATAGACAAAGACAAACAGCTTTTCCGCTCTGAACTTGAACGACTACAAGAGGGTCAAGAAGAAGTTGAGATAAATGAGGAGGATATTATAAGTCAGTTTAATGAAAACTGGGATTTTCTTTCAAACGAAGAAAAGCGACAATTTTTATTAAAGTTTGTAGAAAAAATCGTTGTATCTCTTGAAAAAGAAAAAGGACAGCATTTCAGAACAGCAAAAATCATTGATGTTGTTTTTAAATAAATTTGTCAACCGTTTGTCAACCGCACATCAAAATACCAGATAATATTGAAAAATATTATCTGGTATTAAATAAACTTAAAAGCATTGATATTACTTATATTCAATGATATTTATAAATACTTAAAAATATTGTATGGATTATGTAGACAAAAGCCACAAACTAGCGCTCTAACCAACTGAGCTACATCCACCATGTTTGTAATTCTTCTCGAACAGTATTAATCTTAGCATATTCAGACTTTATCTGTCAAGAAATTTTTTTCTTTATTTCTAATTTTTTTGTCATTTGTCAACCATTTGTCAACCGATTTTATTTTGCTTAATCATATTGTCAAACATTTCTGCAACTTCCTTGTGTGTTTCTTCGTATATATGAGAATAATAATCCATTGTTATTGCTATATTACAATGCCCTAATCTTTCTGAAATTACTTTTGGTTGTACTCCCATTTTTACTAATAAAGAAGCGTGAGAATGTCTCAAATCATGAAATCTTATAATTGGTAAGTCGTTATCTTCTAATAAATCATGAAATTTATGACTAAATCTTTTTGGATTAAATAACTTACCGTCTGCATAGCAACATACAGAATTATTATCAGTATATAATTCGCCTAACCTCTTTTTATTTTTTAATTGCTCTGTTCTATGCTCTTTTAATATTTTTACAAGTGTTTTTGGTATGCTTACACTTCTTGTACTTCTATGAGTTTTGGGTGTTAAATATTGTAATCCCTCACTTGTATCATTTAGGGCTTTTACTATTCTTATGCTTTCATTTTCAAAATCAACATTATCCCAAGTAAGACCGTAAGATTTCCCCTCTTCTCATTCCAGTATATACTGCAATAACTACTGGAATGTAAATATCACTTTTTTTAGATTTCTCTATTAATATATTAGTCTGCTTTTCATTTAAGTATTGAGCTTGATATTTTTCTGGTTTTGGAGGCTCTACACAGTCAGATATATTCCTCATTGCCAATTGCCATTTCATAGCTCTTTCCAACGCACAATGTATTATCATGTGAAGATTTACAATAGTTTTATTAGATAATCCGTTTTTTGTGCATTTTCTTATAAAAACTTTGCAAATGCAATGGCATTAGTTTTTGCAAATATATATTGCCAAGGTCTTTCTTGATATGATTATTAATATTATGTTTATAATTTTCAATTGTCGTAATTTTCAGTCTATATGAACAACTTTCCTCAATCCAATAATTTAAATAATCACCAAACTTTATATCTTTTGCGTCAATCAATAGTCCTGTATCTAATTCTCTCAATTTTTCTGTTAAAAAAATTTCAACCTCTTTTTTTGTTCCTTTAAAAGTAAAATATTTTTGCTTTCTTTTATTTGTCAAATAATCTTTTGGGAGTTCTATAGTAACTGTATAGCTCCCTTTTGCTCGTTCTCTTATATGGCCTCTACTCATTTTCACCCCTTTCCGCCTTTAAGTTTACTAATATATTATAGCACATTGTTTTTTTGCAACCAACTAAAAAGCTCATTTTTTTCAATTCTTATTATTCTCCCAATTTTGATTTTTGGAAAACCTGCCTCTCTTATTAGTGCATACGATTTTGAACGGCTTATTTTTAATAATTTTTGCATTTCTTCGATAGTAAGGAATTCAAGTTGATTTGTAGTATTCATATTGAACCAACCCCTTTATTGCCTTTCTTAAATTATATCGAAGTTATTATGTCAACAGTATATATGTGATGTTTTAGAACATTGTGCTAATACGACACAATTCGCATAATTCGACATTTCCATGTAATAGCATGTTGGCGGGGTGATAAAAATGCGCTTGAAAATTCGGCGAACTGCGAGAAGATAACGATTATAAACAGCAGACAATAGCAGATTATTTAAACGTTGACCGTACGACATATTCAAAATATGAAACAGGAAGTCTGGAGCCTCCCATTTCAATTTTGAAGAAGTTAGCGAGATTTTACAATACAAGTGTAGACTATCTTGTTCGGTCAGTCAGATGTAGTTGTAAAGATGAAAATAGAAAGACACGCCAAAATTAAAATACGAAAAATCCTATATGCCATTGCAAAATAGTAAAATCTACCCTATGCCACAAGTGTACTAATCACATACGCCAAGTCATATACATAAAAATAAAACCGCCAACCGCCCGAAAGCCCACCGCAACTGCATTTCTTTCCTCGTTGTAGGGGTGTGGTCTCGGCTATGCTACCCGAGACCACACCCCTACAACATGATATATATTTTAAATAATATATATAAATAAATACAGTATAGTCGGTGGGTCGGGCGGTGGCGGTAAGTAGTAAGTAGAGTAGTTAGAGTTAGTAGAGAGTGAGGAGTTAAGTTAGTGGAGTTAGTAGAAAGAGATTATAAGATTTTTAGAGAGATTGAGCGTTGGCGTTTTTGTTTGAGCAGACACATTCAGTTTTTGGCGGGGTTTTCATCACAGCGTATTTGCGACAGAAGATTACGATTGTTAATTGATAACGGCTTTCTAACTCGTCAGATGATACTTTATGGCGTACCCAGTGTATACCTCTTAACAAGTAAAGCAAAAACGCTGATTTCTGCAAATCAGCGAAAAGAAAAAATAAGGATAGACCAGATAATCCATGACATAGCTGTGCTGGATGTTGCTGTCTGCTTTATGAAAACATTAGGCTTAAATCCAAACGAAATAAAGACAGACAAGCAGTTGCACCAAGAGGACGGTTTCGGACAACGTACACATCACCCCGATTTTGTTTTTACTAAAGATAATACAACATACTGTGTTGAAATAGAATTATCGTTAAAATCAAAGGCAAGACTTGAAAACAACATCAAGTCAAATTTTCTTAAATACAATGTTCAGATATGGGTAACAGATAAAAACGCTGTAAAGCTAAATCACATGTTAGAAGATTTCAAGTTACAATATCCGAATATTGAAATTACAAATATTGAGGAGGTAAAAAATGAGTTATTTCGATTTAACTTTTAAGCTTGCAGAGCGGAGCGGCCAAGCACCCAGTAATTTTTATTACTCTGTTGTCTGTCATACCCTCTATAATTACAATATTGGAGCTTAGAAAAAGACACCGCATTAATAAAATATATAACTTTCATAGAGAGCTTAAACGTATGAAAAACCAGAAACCGAATAAAAGCAGTGTATATCAAAATGCTACCCTTATAGGAACAAGTCCGAGTAAAAAGCCTGTCTATACTCCCGATAATGCCAAGCATATTTTCATATGTGGAACTACTGGTAGTGGTAAGACTGTGGCACTATCCAACTATATAAAATCAGGTGCCCAAAAAGATTATCCTATGCTGATTGTAGATGGCAAGGGTGATACAGGCGATGGCTCTGTATATGACATTGTAAAGAGATTAAAAGGAAACAAAAGACTATATGTAGTTAATCTAACAAACCCGCTGAAGTCTGATTTTTATAATCCATTTCAGAACGCAACGCCGACAATTGCCAAGGATATGCTAATCAATTTGACGGACTGGAGCGAGGAACATTACAAGCTAAACACAGAGAGATATCTACAAAGACTGTTGCAACTGCTTGCATTAAAACAAACGCCTTTGTCTTTCAAAAGCATTATACAAAGTATGAGTATTGACAACTTTTCAAGGCTAAGTGGCGAGTTACTAAAAAGCGAGCTAATCAGCAAGGACGAGCATTTGACAAATATAGAAATGACAAAGACAAGCGGTAAGATTGCCGAAAGTGCTTTTGCTCGTTTTAGTTTGATAGCCGAGAGCGAGTTAGGATATATATTCAATGAAACTGGAGTAGACATTCACAGAGCAATGGAAGAAAAAGCAATCATATTATTTATATTAAATCCGCTTATCTTTCCAGAAACATCACCGCTTATCGGTCGATTGATACTAATAGACAGCAAAAAGGCAATTAGTAGATTGTTCGGCAACAATGAAGATAGAATATTCTTTATTATGGACGAGATAAATTCCTATGCTTCACCTGTGTTGGTAGACCTTGTGAACAAATCGAGAAGTGCAAATATTACTTGTGTTCTTGCCATACAAAGCTTGTCCGATTTAGATTATGTCGCAGGGGAAGCTTTTAAGGAGCAGATTATTGAGAACTGCAACAACTACATCATCATGCGACAGAACAGCAGTATAAACGCCGAGCATTGGGCAAATATACTGGGCACAAGGTCAACAATGGAAGTTACATATCAGTTACAGCAAAAGGGCTTAAACACAGCAGAAACAGGCTTTGGGAGTGCAAAGCGAGTTAGAGAGTTTCTGTATCACCCTGATGACATCAAGACGCTAAAGACAGGCAATGCAATATTGCTATCGAGGGACAGCGGGGTGCATAACAAGGTTGCGGTTTGTAAGCCGTTTTAGTATGTTATTATATTCATAAAAACACTGCTTTTATGAAGCAGTGTTTTTTAGATGGAAAATATACTATTATTCAAGAGCTAACAAGAAAGATTTCAAAATATCTTCAGCATATTTTTTCTTATCTGGACTACATGAATTCAACATTAATTGTAAGGGCTCCTGATTTTCCTCGAAAACTTCGCCGTTTAATATGTAGTCTGTTGATACTTTCAGTGCTTGCGAAATTTTGAATAGAGTTTGTATAGACATACCTTTTGAACCTATTTCTATATCTCTGCAAAAAATCGGAGTTACATCAATTAATTCAGCTAATCTATCTCTTGTATATCCTAAAAATTCTCTTTGTTTTCTTATTCTATTTCCTATTGATAAAAAATTCAATTCTTTCATATGTAGTTACCTCGTTTTATTATTATAAATATAATGCTGAAAGTTATATTTATGAACTAACATACAGGCTTGACAAAGTATAACTTTTAGGCTATACTAAGAATACCTTACAGGCTTTAAGAAGTCTATGAATGAAAAAATAAAGAGGTGTGAAAAATGAGAATAAAAAAACTAATAATACTACTTATATCTATCCTGTGTATACTAGCAATTGGAATAACAACAATATTGATTGTTTATAATTCTGGCGATAACAAAGAAAAGATTATTGTTAAAGGTGTAGTAACGGATTATTTAACCAAGTATAAAAATCTTGACGGTTCATGTTTGCAGTATTTAGCAATGAATATAACAGGAAGTGATATGGAGTTTAAGGGAATGCAAGAGCTTTTTGCAAAGCAACTTGAATTTAAAATAAAAAGCGTGAAAAAAACAGAAGATTATTATACTGTAAAAACAGAAATAGAAAATGTTGACTATGGAAATGTTATGTATAAGCTGAAAAATGAATATGCAGATAGCACTACTATTACTGGCGAGAAACTTACTGCTTTGATAATGTCTGAACTTGCAAAGTCTGATGTAGCAAAAAGAAATTTTTCATGTGATATAATTGTTTCTCGTTATGGTAATGAGTATAGAATACAAATGACACCTGACTTATCAAATGCTATTTTGGGCGGATTTAATGAATTTTTGGAAAATGAAATAGAAGAAAGGTTACAACAATGAAAAATCGGAAATTAATATGCATTGCACTAATATTATCTTTGTGTTTTAGTTCTTTCGCATTTACTGTAAATGCCGAACAAGAACAAGAAAAAGGGTATATTTCTGTACGCAATTATGATAGCGGGCAAACAGAATATTATACTTCATTCATATCTAATAATGAAGTTATGGTTTCCGCCGAAGATATTGCAAAAATAGTGGGATATGATTATTCACTTGACGATAGTGGTATATGCTTTTCGCCAAGTGTTTTCCCACGCTATCACGAACTAATTAATATTGATTTTTATGGAAAAGTGAAATGTTATGAAAAAGGCTTTAGTGTTCATATAAGACATCATAATGAAAAATATTATTTGCCTTTAGAAAAATTATTATATTTGACAAGGGCACAATGGTGTGTTGAAAATAATGAAATAGTCGCTCGGCGAACAAATTATACTGTTTTCAATTTTGTGGACGAAAATTTTCAGTGGATATATGATAGCAGGGTAACAAAAGACGATTTGCTTATGAATGGGCAAAGTGATTTTGCCAGAGCTGTTGAAACGTCAGTGGCGTTTACACTTAATGACAGTATAAACCCTTTGGCGTTTATACCTGTTGTTGGTGCTTTAGAGATGATAGACGAGCAATACGAAAAAGCTATTTTGCAGTTGTCGGTTGACGATATGCAATTTTTAGATGATTACGGACAGGCTGAAATAGAAAAAATTATAAAAGGAAGTGATTTTTCACAAGCTAAATCTTATTGGGATAATGCAAAAGATGTGGCTGATTTACCAGAGGAGGTTTCAAAGTTTGGCAATAGTTTAAAGGAAATAGCAAAATGGATTGATGAGGCAAGCAAAACTAATAAATCAATTAAATTTGACAAATACAATGATTTAACAAACTTAGCTCCTACAGAGCTTAAAGAAATTTCTGATAAAATGAAAGGAATTTCAACAGCATTAAAAGCTATTGATGTTTATGTTAATATACACAAAGTAGCAACACGCTCAAAGGATTGGAACAATGATTTTTTAGAGCAAATAGAGATACTAAATTCTTTTGGGAAAGCAGGTAATGTTTTTCCAGACGCAAAAAGAATTAAAAAGATTTCGAAAGATTTAATCGCAGAAAATGAAGACGCTTTTTCCGCAACGTTGGAACAAGCAATAAAAGAAATATCCAAAATTGCAATTGACAAGTTTGTAGACACAACACCCTTTGGACAGTTTAAAAACATCATGTACACTAGTGTAGACATGGCAAAGGTATTTGATATTAACATTGGTGGAGAAAGCGAGGCACTTGCTTTTTCGCATATGGTAAACTGCTTTATCAGAGTAGAGGGGCTTGCCTTTTTTGAAAGTGCTGATAGTTATCTATCGGCGATGAAAAATTACGGACAGCTTAAACCGGAAGACATTGAACATATACGCAACAGTTTTATGTTATTGCTTAGGACAAATTTGCGTAATAAGGCATATATTTATTACTTGAATGAACATTTGAACAACGAAGAAAACTGGGTAAATAGTCAACAAGCATTAGACATTAAAGCTAGTATTGCAAAGGATTATGCGTTAATATTGAAATTAATTGAAACTGAAAAGTTTGATAGATTTCTTATTGTAGACAGCTTTAGTAATATGTATTTAGACGAATACGGAGCAGTGAGGACAAAAATATCTTCAGATATGATTGTGAAAGGTGAGTTGCCGGAAAACACGCTTACAGCTAATGAAAATGATATAAAACAGCTAAAAGAAATGATAAGCAATCTTTGGGTGCTGAATATGGACACAGAATACAATTATGAAAAAGATAGCTCAGAAAAAATAATATCAGAAATAATATTAGATGTGCTGTATGAACATCATCAATATTTTGGATTGGAAAAAGTAGCTACAAGTTATGATAATAACACTGGCTATTTTAAATTGCCTTCAAATGATATTGATTGGATTGCAGAAAATATTTTTAATTCGAAAATCAATCATGATATTAATTCGTCCGATTTTTATTATAAAGATGATTATTATTACATGGAAGGCGGACTTGGTAGTGGTATTTGGTACGAAACAGAAATTGAAGAGATACAACAATTAGATGACGGGAGATACAATGTTTCGGCTACTATCTCTACAATGGCGGGAAATGAATTGTTTCATGATTTAATTAGTGCTGAAAAGAGAACTTTTGTAGCAGATTTAAAAGTGATTAATGGGAATAGACAATGGGTCTTTTATAATATAAAATCTAGTGGTAAACCAGAAAGTGTTAGTACTATTAACAAAGATGACACAAACGGTGTATATGCTTCAAAACAAGGAGAATGGATATATTATTCAAAAAACTTAGGAATTAGTAATTCAGGGCTTTATAAAATAAATAATGACAACACAAAAAAACAGCAACTTTCAAATGACTCTTCGATTAGAAAAATAAACATCAAAAATGAATGGATTTATTATGAAGCATGGGATAATGATATCGGGAAATTTAGTATTTATAAAATTAAAACAGATGGTACATCAAGGCAAAAGCTATGTGAAGATTGTAGCTTAATTGGGCTTTATGAGGATAAAATCTATTATTCTCAACACGTGAAGCTAACAGCCAGATATACAACATATGAAATGGATTTAAATGGGAACAACAATCAATTTGTTTGTAATTCAAATGGCATAAAAATAATCGACGATTGGATATACTATGTTGAAAATAAAAAAACATGCCGAATTAATGTAATTAATAAAGAAAAGCAAGTTGTTTATTCTGAATTTTTGAGTAGATTAATTGGGCATGAAAATTGGATTTATTATACAGAATCTTGGAGCGGAATATATAGAATTCATCCAGACGGAAGCAATAAAGAGCAACTTGTTTCAGGAACAATTTATTCTTCCATAGCAATAAGCAACAATTATTTATACTATTCATCAGAAGGAGCCATTTTTAGATATAGCCTTAATAATCAAAAATCAGAAAAGATTGTTCAAATTGATGTTAATATAAATTCTCTTGATGTTGTTGGCGCATGGATATATTATGAAGAAGATGCATTGGAAAGCAAACAATACAAAACCCGCACAGACGGCACAGACAGACAGCTTGTTGATTAACAATCAAAATATAAAAGACTTCCCACACATTCGGGAAGTTTTTTTGTTCTGCATAGCCCCAACATCACATATAGATTAAAAAACAAACTCAAAGAGGTGAACTATGTTGGAAACAATAAAGAACAATTTTTTACTGGTAGCAAAGAAAAATCCCCTGTGTATTGTCTGTTCAGTCATCTATTATTTTATCGCTATGCGGTTGTATGGCGGTGGGATTAAAGTGGCAATTATAGTGTTACTTGTCTATGCATTGTCAGTTGTAATTGCTCTTTCCCCTTTTGGCGAGGAAATTCTAAAAATTGTAGAAAAAGTAAGAAGAATAGAAACAAGCAAAGAAAAAGAACTTTTAATTCCATTGTTTGAAGAAGTATACGAACAAGCAAAACAAAAGCACCCCAATTTAGGACGAATTGAACTGTGTGTAATAGACAAGATGTCTGTAAATGCCTGTGCTTTGGGCAAGCATACAATAGCAGTTACTAAAGGGGCGATTGATACTTTTTCAGAACAAGAATTAAAAGCTATGATTGCTCATGAAATAGCCCATATAGTCAATTGTGATACATTGGCATACCTCTACGTCATGATTGGCAACGGCTTTTTCACATTGATGTTGCTAGCATTGAAAATGATATCAGGCATTGCGAACAAAATACAATATATTGCCGAGTCAAGCAGATTTTCAAAATTCTGTATTTCGGTTTTAATGTTTTTTACACAGGGATTTATATTAGTAATAACTTTTTTAATGCAACTAACAATTGCAATCAACAGTCGTGAAAATGAGTTTAGAGCCGATAAGTTTACGAGTGAGCTTGAATATGGTGAGGACATGATAAGCGCGTTGTATCTACTTGAAAAAATGCAATTAGGTAATAACAGTAGTGTTGTACAAAGAATGCAAGCAAGCCACCCGCGTATTACATCGAGAATTGAAAAGCTAGAAGAATTGAATTAAAAGCGGTTTATTTGCCGTAGAAGTATAACCCATAAAAATAACGCAGTCAAGGGTCGAGATAAACGTGCAAGCACGCCCCTGACGGCGTTCTTTTTATGGGTTTTGTTGCAACCATGCAAATGAAAGGCTTTTTATAAGGCAGAGCCTTGAAAACAATATTTTGAAAGCGAGGTATTACAATGACTTGGACTTAGGAGTTGTCTTTTTGTTAGATATAAGCTATACTAAATACAAGATAGTCAATCTATTTTTGTTTTGCTTTTCGAAGTATCCACATCAACCGTCCCCCACTGCTTCATTCCCGGGCATGTCACATTGCTTCCGCTGCAATACTCTGTAAAATACGGCTCTACCCCCGGCGGACGCACCACATATGTATTAAAGATTTCATCGGCAATAACGCTTACGCTCTCGTAAATGTTGCGGCCCTCTACAAAATATTGATCATATTGAGTGTTGTTAGTTATGTCAAAGTTATAACCCTTACCGCGATACCACTCGGTGAATACTCTGTTAAGAGCAATCGAAATAATCGCATGAATGTTCGCGCGAAGCGACTGATAAGGCCAACTGGGATAGATTTCAGAAGAAGCAACGTTCTTGATATAATCAACAAACGGAACGGTAATATTCCGTGCATTAGATGCAGGAGCACCCAAATGCACAGTGATATGTGTCGGAACAAAAACTTCGCGGTGCACTCGCGCGGCGGCAACAAGGTCAGAAGGCGTCGGAGCAACCTGATTTGTCGATTCAAGCTCAAGCGCGTTGTCGCCGATAGAGTATTCGTTAACCTGAGAAGAGCTTCCCACTTTCATGTCCGCAGGTAGAACTGACGGCATTTTGTCGTATATTTGAACTCCTTTAACACGCGAAGTCTGATAGCCGTCAGCCTTGATTTCTACAATGTATTGACTGTAGGGATGCCCGCTGTAGTTAGGGTCAAACTGCGTTTCAACAGGAGGAGCAGGCAAAGAAACCTCTTTTGTCAAGCCGCACTCGTTGGTCATAAGCTCGTAAACCAGATTGCCGTTCATATCAAAGATATTAACCTTTGCGCCCGTGACGGGTAAAGCTCCGCCAAAAGCTGTCGCACGGATATAAAGAAAACCATTACCCATTATAATCACCTTTCTCTCAAAAATAAAGTAAACACTCCTTAGTATATGTACTAAGGAGTGTTGTTGTTCTTTATATCTAATCTTCGTCGTCTTCAAATTCCGCCATTTGTGCATCACGATTTTTCATCATCTCTGCGGTTTGCTTAAGTTGGTCAATCGTAAAATCAAAAGCACAGTCGGCCTCTTCGCAAAGCACAAGTTCATATCCGTCCGCCAGATAGCGCTCTTTCATTTCTTGCAAAGCAGAGTGCATTTCTTCGTCGGTTTCAAATTCCCATAAATATTGAGTTTCGTATGCTGACGTATCAAGAATTCTTTTGCCTTCTTCATCGCAATATATAATAGCAAAAGCAGATGTGTTTTTATATAACT
>JGI994J12354_10003815_pt1 | contig 13841 bp, 13 predicted proteins | sample IntmicLarv3ML3BL_FD_12354 | JGI IMG/M metagenome (IMG submission 12354)
CTTTAATTATATACGTACTACGCTCTGGAAATTGAAAAAGCAGCTTTTCCCCGTAAATACTGGGATACAGTTGCTTTTTGTCTTTTTTTACTGCAAAACTCGGGAGAAGAAGTTATTAATGATAAAACTGATTTTTTAGATTATATAATTAATAAGACATTAGTAGAAGAATAGGATACATAAGTATTCTATTTTTATGTTATAATATCTTAGGAATGGAAGTGACTTATGATATTACCTGATTATAGCGAAGCTAAGAAGAGAACTAAAGAAGAAGTTATTAAAGAAGTATATAAAATAGACACTAATTTGGGAATTATTGGTAAGAATAAGACTTATTATATAAAAACTTATGGTTGTCAGATGAATGAACATGATACTGAAGTTATAAAGGCATTGTTAGAAAGTATTGGTTTTAGTGAAATTGATGATTATCTAAAAGCTGATTTAGTGATGCTTAATACTTGTTCAATAAGGGAAAATGCACATAATAAAGCTTTTGGAATGTTAGGAAGATTTAAACATCTTAAAGAGACTAAAAAAGATTTAATAATAGGAATATGTGGGTGCATGGCACAAGAAGAAGGTGTTATTGATAAAATACTTAAGAATTATAAATTGGTTAATTTTGTGATAGGTACTCATAATATACATCATCTTCCTATGGTTATTAATGAAGCTTTAGTTAATGAGAAACAAGAGATAGAAGTGTTTAGTAAAGAAGGTAATATTGTTGAAGATATGCCTGTTAAAAGAGAGAATAGGTTTAGAGCATTTGTTAATATTATTTATGGATGTGATAAGTTTTGTACTTATTGTATAGTACCTATGACAAGAGGTAAGGAACGTAGTAGGCATTATAAAGATATTATTAATGAAGTAGAGGAACTTGTTAGAGATGGATATAAAGAAGTTACTTTATTAGGACAAAATGTAAATGCTTATGGTAAGGACTTTAGTGAAAAATATACTATGGAAGATTTACTGGTTGATGTTGCTAATACTGGAATAGAAAGAATTAAGTTTGTTACTAGTCATCCTTGGGATTTTACTGATAAGATGATTGATATAATAGGTAAATATGATAATATAATGCCTTTTATTCATTTGCCAGTTCAGTCAGGGTCTTCTAGAATATTAAAACTTATGGGAAGAAGATACACTAGTGAAGATTATATGGTTTTAGTAAATAAAATTAGAGATAAAGTTCCTAATGTCAGTTTGTCTACAGATATAATAGTTGGGTTTCCTGGTGAGAGTGATGAAGATTTTAGAGAGAATCTTGATTTAGTTGATAAATGTAAGTTTGATAATGCTTTTACTTTTCTATTTTCTCCTAGAGAAGGTACTGCTGCTGCTAAGTTAGATGATGAAGTGGACCTTAAAGTAAAAGAAGACAGGCTTCATATATTAAATGAAAAAGTTAATGGTTATTTTCTTATGAATAATGAAAAACAAATAGGTAAAGTGGTTAGGGTGTTAGTGGAAGCTAAAACTATTAAAAATAAATATTCTTTATATGGATATAATGAGCAAAATCGTTTGGTTAATTTTGATGGAACTGAGGATTTAATAGGTACTATAGTTAATGTTAAAATTACTAATGCTAAAACTTGGAGTTTGGATGGTGAGTTAGTTGAATGAATTAGTGTTAGAAAAGATGGATGACATCACTAAAAGTATAAGGGAATCAGCTGACTATATTAAGTATTTGGAGATAAGTGAACAACTTAAAGATAATGAAGAGATAATGAATACTATTGAAGATGTTAAATCTTTACAAAAGAAAATAGTTAAAGAAGAACATAATGGTAATAATATAGAACTTTTAGAGAAAGAAATAGAAGATAAATTAAGATTACTTAATAGTTATCCTATATATGTAGAGTTTACTTATTTACAGGATGATTTGAATAATACTTTTCAAGATATTAAGAATATAATAGAGAAATATATTAATAGTAAGACTAGTTAAGTGAGTAAATGTCTATATGGAAGAAAAAATTATTGAGCTACTTCAATAAAGCTTTGTGAGTATATAATACTATTATAAAAAGGTTGGTCTTGTTTTTAGAAAAAAGCAAAATGATTATTCTTTTCCCAAAGTCATCTAGATGCAAATGAAACTCTAGAGAAATGTGTAATTAGAGAGACAGAAGAGGAAACTAGAAGAATGTGTTGCATTGTCTCTGATAGAAATCTGCCTAAACTAGAGTACATAGATTCAATTGGTGATGAAACAGAAGTTCATTATTATCTTGCTATAGATGTTGGTGCAAGTTCTAGATATTTTGATTTAGAATTAGTTCATGATTTTGTTTGGGTTTCTTTAGAAGATGTTGATAGTACTTTGACACATTCTAATTTAAAAAAGTTTTGGAATGATATTAAGTTTGATGTAATGGAGGTTTTTTGTGAAAAAAATACTTAAAATTTTTATATCAAAAAATGAAAATTCACTTTCTAATGCTTTACAGTTAAAAAAGTGAATCTTTTTTAGAAAAAGTGCTAATTTATATTAAAGATTATAATTCATATTCAATTGTAGTTAATGATGTTGTTTATTTTTTATTCATACATGTTAAAATATTTTGTGCCTAAATAATTTTGGTTTGCATAAATTAGTATGAGGAGGAATACTATGGCAAATTATAAAGAGATAGTTACAAAAGCTGTAATTGGTAAGGGAAAGAAAAATTTTATTACAAATCATTCAGTTAAACCAATGGGGGATGCTAGTACAGTATTAGGTTGTTGGGTTATTAATCATACCTTTTCTGGTAGAAAGATAGGTGATTCCATTAGAATCGAAGGTAGATATGATGTAAACATTTGGTATTCTAGTGGGAATGATACAAAAACAGAAGTGGCTAATCAATCTAATACCTATGTTGAAACAGTTAAAGTTAATCGTCGTACAGAATTTGATGGTGCTAATGAAGAAATTATTGTTAGAAGTTTAAAGCAACCAAATTGTGTTAAAGCAGAAATAGTTGATGGAACAATAAGTTATATAATAGAAAAAGAACTTGGTATAGAAATAGTTGGAGATACTAAAGTTAAGATTGCAATTGATGAAAATGAAGAACCTTGGGATGAAATATATTCAGTGGATGCTTCTATTGAAGAAGATATTGAAAAACAAGTTGATGAAGATACTTTCATTGAATAAAAAAATAAATGCTCTGTTAATACTTTTTTATTGACAGAGCTATTTTTATAATATATAATTATTTTTAGTGAAATGGAGGAGTTAGAAATGGCAGTTAAAATTAGATTAACAAGAATGGGTTCTAAGAAGAGACCTACATACAGAATTGTTGCTAGTGATTCTAGACGTCCAAGAGATGGACAATATATTGAGCTTATTGGAACTTATAATCCTGTAAGTAATCCAGCAGAAGTAAAAGTTAATGAAGAATTAGCAATGAAATGGTTAAAAAGTGGAGCTCAACCTACTGATACAGTAAAAAGTATTTTCTCACAAGTTGGTATTATGAAGAAATTTGCTGATAGTAAAAAAGGCGAGTAATTATGGATTTAATTAAATTAGCTGAAACAATTGTACTTAGTCTTGTTTCAAATAAAGAAATGGTTAATGTTAAAGAGTTTGAAACAGATGAAGAAGATACTATACTTATTCAAGTGATGATTGATGAAACAGATATGGGTAGAGTTATAGGTAAAGCTGGGAAGACTGCTAATGCTATTAGAACTTTAGTACAGGCAAGTTCTTACTTAGGTGGTAATAAAAGAATTAGAATTAATATAGATAGTTATTAATTCTTTTTCTTTTTTCTTTATTAAATAATATTTTTATATTATAATTATTGTTAGGGTGATAGTAAGTGGATGTAAAAAGAATTCCAAACCATGTTGGTATTATTATGGATGGTAATGGAAGATGGGCAACAAAAAGAGGTTTGCCTAGAAGTATGGGTCATAGTAAGGGTGCTGAGAATCTTGAAAAGCTTATAGAGCATATTTTCAATAGTGATATTAAGGTTTTAAGTTTGTATGCTTTTTCTACTGAGAATTTTAATAGAGATAAAGAAGAAGTAGATTATCTTATGAATTTGTTTATTAAATGGTTTAAGAAGGCAGTTAAGAATTTTAATAAAGCTAATATAAAGGTTCTTTTTTCAGGAAGAAGAGATAGGTTAAATCCTGATGTGGTGGAAGCTATTAAAGAGCTTGAATATTCAACTAAAGATAATACTAAAGGAATTGTAAACTTTGCTGTTGATTATGGTGGACAGTATGAGATAGTTGATATGGTTAAAAACCTTGCTTCAAAAGTAATGAAAAAAGAAATATTAATTGATAATATAAGTAGTGAGATGGTTAACAAGTGTATGTATAACGAATTACCACCACTTGATTTTGTTATTAGAACTAGTGGTGAACAGAGAATAAGTAATTTTATGCTTTGGCAGAGTGCTTATGCTGAATATTATTTTCCTGATACTTTATTTCCAGATTTTAATATAGATGAGTTTGATAAGTCATTAATAGAATTTGGTAATAGAAATAGAAGATTTGGAGGAAAAAAGAATGAAAATAAGGGTGCTTAGTTCGGTTTTGATGTTAGCTGTGTTTGTACCAATACTACTTATAGGTGGAACTGTTTATGCAGTGTTTATTGCTTTATTATCAGTTTTAGCTTTAAGGGAATTACTTAAAATAAGACAGGGTAGTAGAAATTTACCATTTGTGCTAACATTAGTGTCGTTGATATTTGTTGTATTTTTAACACTTAATCATTATAAAGATGTTAGTTTTCAATATTCAGTTGAATATTGGGTTATTGCAATGTTGTTATTTACTTATTTGTTGCCACTGGTGTTTATTAGTGATAATAAAAGGTATAATATGAATGATGCTTTATATTTAATTGGGTCAGTTTTATTTATAGGTATAAGTTTTGGGTTGATGATTCTTATTAGAAATTATAATTTTGATTATGTAATTTATATATTTTTAATATCAATGGTAACTGATACTTTTGCTTTATTTACTGGTAAAAATGTAGGTAAACATAAATTGGCACCTAAGATATCTCCAAAGAAGACCGTTGAAGGGCTTATTGGTGGGACACTTGTAGGTTCATTTCTTTCAGGTTTATACTTTCATGTTGTAGTTAATCCAAATTTAAATATATTTTTAGTTATTTTTATAACAATATGTTTGTCTCTCCTTGGACAACTTGGTGATTTAGTGTTTTCTTTTATTAAGAGAGAGCATAATCAAAAAGATTTTTCTAATATAATCCCTGGTCATGGTGGTATATTAGATAGATTAGATAATATAATATTTGTAGCATTAGGTTTTTTACTATTTTTAGTTATTATGTAAATAACAATCGGAGGAGATTATGACATTAATATATTTTATTTTGATTTTAGGAGCAATTGTATTTGTTCATGAATTAGGACATTTCTTGTTTGCAAAGCTTTTTGGTGTTTATGTTTATGAGTTTTCACTTGGAATGGGTCCTAAAATTTGGTCTTGGAAAAGTAAGAAAAAAGGTACTGAGACTGAGTATTCTATTAGAGCTCTTCCAATAGGTGGGGCTGTGTCTTTAGCTGGAGAAGAAGTTGAAGATGATAAGAAGATACCTAAGGATAGAAAACTGCAAGCCAAACCAGCTTGGCAGCGTTTTCTAATTATGTTTTTTGGGGCAGGGTCTAATTTTATTTTAGCTTTTATAGTTTTATTTATGATTGCAATGATATGGGGAGCTCCAAATATGAATCCAGCATTTACTAAAGTGGATGATAAATATCCAATGTATGAAGCTGGAATTAGAAGTGGTGATACGGTATTAGCAATAAATGGTGATAAAACAACTACTATTGATGATGTCAGGCTGTATTTGGCATTGGCTAGTGATGGTAGTGCTGTGGAGTTTGAGATAAAAGATAAAGGTACTGTAAAGGTAACTCCAGTGAAGGAAGAAGAAAATGATACTGTAAGATATAGATTTGGTGTTGTTTTTGAACCGACTATTGAAAAAGGTTTTCTAGCTTCTATTAAGTATACTTTTGTTAAACTTGGAGCTATGTTTAAGCAAATGTTTGTTACCTTTAAATTACTTTTTACTGGTGGACTTAGTATGGATAATTTAGGTGGACCAGTTGCAATATATGGAGTAGTTGGAGAATCGCAAAAACAAGGATTTGATAGTATACTTATGTTGGTAGCACTTTTGTGTGTTAATGTAGGATTTATTAATTTGATTCCATTTCCAGCATTTGATGGTGGAAGAATCTTATTTATTGTTATTGAGAAAATTAAAGGTTCACCTATTAATGCTGAAACGGAAAATAAAATTCATACCATTGGATTTATATTACTTATGATATTAATTCTTTATGTAACAGTTAATGACATACTTAAATTATTTTAAGATGAAAATGTGAGGTGATAAAGATGAAAAAATTAATGCGTTATTTACTTATTGTAGCAATAGCCTTATTATTTACTACTGCTTGTGGTAAAGAATCACTGAGTGAAAAAGAAAAAACAAAACTTATGGAAGATGCTGAAAAGTATATTAGTGATAAATATGGTAAAAAGTTTAAAGCTGATAGTATAGAGAATATTAGAACTTGTGGTGGGCTTTTTGGTTGTAGTCCAACTGATAATTATTTGATTAATTTTCTGGATGGAATAGTTGTTTATTATGTTAAAGATGAATCTGGTTTCTCAGATAATTATCAAGTAGAAGAAATAACTAATGCAATTCATAGTGAGGTTTTAACGCCATTGTTAAAAGAAATAGGATTTGAAGAACAGGATAGTACTGAGTTTGTTAAATTTTTCTATTCTGTGCATTATCCAAGTGATTTTCTTGATGAGGAAGAAGACGAAGAAAAAGTTTTCTTTAAAGAAAAATATGAAGGTAATATTAAAGAATATTTAGTTAATTTTAACATCAAGGTAAACAGATTCTCAATGCCATTCTTACATTTAGTAAGTAGTGATATGGAAGTTGCTAAAGAGAAGTTAACATATTTTGGGGAACAACTTAATAAGTATTTTAAATCTGGTTCTAATATCCATATTAAAGTTTTAGACAGTTATGAATATGTAGGTAAGACTAAAGGGAGTCCTAATTATGATTTGGAATCTGAAGAACATGTTTTATGTAATTTTTATTTTTTTGGTAGTCATGATAATAGTCCGCTTGGTTATAGTATAAATGAAAGAAAGTAAGGGATACTGAATTTAATTTAGTATCTTTTGTTCTATCATTATTTTTAATAATCTAAAGTTAAAGAATGTCTACATATTATTTGTAATAATCATAACATATTGCATGTATGATGTTTTTTCTTGTCTAAAAAAGTCCATTATAGTATAATCATTTATATGAGTAGGGTGAGCACAATGTACTTAAAAGAAATTAGTTCAACAGGATTTAAATCATTTGCTGAAAAGCTTACTATTACCCTAGATGGCAAAACAACTTGTATTGTAGGACCTAATGGTTCTGGTAAAAGTAATATTGTTGATGCCGTTAGATGGGTATTAGGTGAGCAATCAGTTAAATCTTTAAGAGGAAATGATACGATGACAGATGTCATTTTTTCAGGTTCAAAATCAAGGAATCCACTTAATGTTGCTAGTGTTTCATTAATTTTTGATAATAGTGATAATTACCTTTCTACACCTTATAATGAAGTATCTATTAAAAGAAGAGTTTATAGAAGTGGAGAGAATGAATATTTTATTAATGGCGAAAAGTGCCGTCTTAAAGATATTACTGATTTATTGATTGATAGTGCAGTGGGCAAAGAATCTTTTAATATAATCTCACAAGGGGAGATACAAAAAATATTATCTAATTCTCCAAGTGAGAGAAGAAGTATATTTGAAAGTGCGGCTGGAGTACTTAAGTATAAGAAAAGAAAAGAAGAAGCTTTAAGAAAGTTAGATCGTACTAATAATAACTTAGATAGAGTTCTAGATATAATTACAGAGTTAGAAGTACAAGTAGAACCACTAAAAGAACAAAGTAAAAAAGCCATGGAATATTTAGAAGCTAAAGATAAACTTGACAATATAGAAGTTGCTTATATAGTTTATTTAATTGATACAATTAATTATGAGTATTCTAAAGCAAAAGAAAAAATAGAAAAATTAAATATAGAAATATTAAATATGAATGTTAAAGGTTCTAGTAATGATACAGATTTGATTAATGAAAAGAACAAACTTAATAGTTTTAATGAAAAACTTAAATCTTTGAATGGTGAGCTATTAGAGCTTACTCGTTTAGAAGAGAGACTTAATGGTGAAAAAAATATCTTAAAAGAACGTAGTAAATATAGTGCAGAGGATGTTAAAGTACATGAAAATATTTCTAGACTTAAAGAAGAATTGTTGCAAAATGAAAATGGAATTCATATTGCTAATAAGGAGCTTGAAATATTAAATAATGATTTATTAGTTAGAGAAGTTATTGTAAGAGATAGGGAAGTAGCACTTTCTATTTTAAAGAATAAAAGACTAGTAGCAATTAATGAACTTAATAGTTTAACTAAGGAGAAGCTAGAGACTGAACATAAGAGTGAGCTTCTTAGAAATTATATTGAGTCAGGTGGTAGTGTATCTGGAAGTGTTAAGTCAATTCTTAATAACCCTAGACTTAGGGGAATACATGATATATTAGGCAATCTTGTAGATGTAGAAGATATATATATTAAGGCATTAGAAGTGGCAATTCAGTCAACTAAGCAATTTATAATAGTTGATGATGAATCTGCTGCTAAAAAAGCAATTGAATATTTAAAAGATAATAATTTAGGAAGAGCAACTTTTTTTCCTATTAGTGTTATAAAACCTAGAGGAATTGAGCCAGGTGTTCTTGGTACAGTTGAAAAAGATGATGGCTATATAGGAGTGTTTTCTAGTTTAGTTAAGTATGATTCTAAATATTATAATATTATAGCTAATCAACTTGGTAATGTTATAATTGCTAAGGATATAGATGTTGCTAATAGAATTGCTAAGAGTATTAATTATCGTTATAAAGTTGTTTCTGTTTTTGGTGATGTAATAAATGTTGGTGGTTCTATTACTGGTGGTAGTGTTAGTATTAGTAAAAGCATAATTACTGAGAAAAAGGAGTTAGAACAGTTAAATAGAAAAATTAGTGAATTAGGACAAGTTATTTTAGATTTAAATAGTTCTATACAAGCAATTGATAAAGAACTTGTTTCTAGTGAGGAAGAACATTATAAAGAAAGAACATATATTTTAGATTTAAATGAAAAAATGTCAGCAAAGAAATCTCTTATTAGTATTATAACTAGCAGGCTTAGTGAGATTAAGAATGAACTTTCTAGTCTTGAACATGTAGTTGATTCTTCACTTTCTAGTGAGGAAGAAAAAATTACTAATGAGTATTATGAGGCTTTAAGAAGAAAAGAAGTTCTTATAAAAGATATTGAAGTAATAGTACGAGATAGAGATAATTTGGTTGTTATGTTAGATGAAATGGATGCAGTAAACAGGCTTAATAATTCAGAACTTTTTAAGCTAGAAAAAGAACTTAAGAGTTTGGAGATTAACATAAGTAAGATGGAGTTTAAGCTTGATGATTATTTAAAAACTTTAAGTGAAGAGTATGAACTCACTTATGAGAAAGCTAAAGCTAATTATATTTTGGAGATTGATCCTGATATTGCAGGTAGTGAAGTAAGTAAATATAAATCTCTTATTAAAAGCATTGGAATGGTTAATGTAGATTCTATTGAAGACTATAAGAGAGTTAGTGAAAGATATGACTTCTTATCTAGTCAAAGAAATGATTTACTTAATGCTAAAGATACTTTAATTGAGATAATAGATGAGATGGATGCTGTTATGGAAGATGAATTTTTAATTACTTTTGAAAAAATTCAAATAGAGTTTAAAAAAGTTTTTAAAGAGTTATTTGGTGGTGGCAATGCGGACCTTAAACTAACTGACCCTAATAATGTTTTAGAAACTGGTATTGAAATAGTTGCATCTCCTCCTGGTAAAACTCTTAAATCAATTACATTATTATCTGGTGGTGAGATGACTCTTACGGCAATAAGTTTGATTTTTGCAATACTTAATATTAGATCAGTTCCGTTTTGTATTTTTGATGAAGTAGAAGCTGCTCTTGATGAAGCTAATGTAGATAATTTTGGTAAATATTTGAATCATTATAAAGATAAGACACAGTTTTTAATAATTACACATAAGAAGAAAACTATGGAATATGCTGATACATTATATGGTATTACGATGCAGGAGTCAGGAGTTAGTAAACTTGTTAGTGTTAAACTTGATAAGATAATAAATTAATTATTTGTTAATTTGTTGTCTTTTTCTTCTTTACTTGTAAAGTAGTTATTGTTATGCTATAATCACTTGACAGTTGAGGGGTATTATCCTTAAAATAGATTAGTGATAACATATTCTTTTGTATTAATATGTTATGGAAGTGAGGCATTATGTTTATATATATTCTTTTATTTTTATTAGTTATAATTGTTATTTTTTTTGCTATTGGATATGACATGTTTAGAATACTTATGTTGCCTTCTAAGACAAATTCAAAAGCAAGAAAAAAAATAAATGATATTGAATTATCTGTAAAAGATAAATTAAATAATAGTTTTTCTGGAAAATGGTTTGAAGGTGTTAATAAAGAAGAGGTATATATTAATTCTGCTGATGGATATAAACTTCATGCTTGTAAAATAGTTAATAAGAGAACAACAAATAAATGGGTTGTAATGATGCATGGTTATTTTTCTAATTTAAGTCAGTTAAGTAATTATGCATTAGAGTTTTATCAAGAGGATTATAATATTTTGATGCTTGATTCTAGAGCTTGTGGCAAGAGTGAGGGTAAATATGTTGGTCTTGCTTATAGGGATAAAGATGATTTAGGTAAATGGATAGAATATTTAAATGAAGATAAAGTAGTTAAAATAACTTTGTTTGGTGTATCAATGGGTGCATCAACTATTTTGCTTGCTTGTTCAGAGAAAAAGTTGGCTTCAGTAGAAAAAATAATAGTTGATAGTGCGTATTCTTCAATGGCGAATGCACTTAAAGTAGAGATGAAGAATGTTTATGGGCTTCCAGAGTTTTTATCTGAGAGATTACTTGGAATAGTAAGTTTTTATTTGAAAATTTTTGTTGGGTTTAAGCTTAATGATGTGGCACCTATTAATAATGCTAATAAAATAGATATTCCAACTTTAGTTATTCATTGTACCAGAGATACCTTAGTTCCGTATGAAATGGCTGAACTTTTATTTTCAAGACTAACTTGTGATAAGGAATTATTGAGTATTGATGATGCTAATCATTGTGAGGGTTGTTGGATTAATCTTGAAAGATATTGGAATAAAATTTTTGAATTTGTGAGTAAGTAAACTGGTGACAGTTTCTTTTTTTTGATTATTTTGTTAATTAAAAGTTAACTTTTTTGTAATTTATTTAAGAAAAGTATTGAAAAAACATGGCAAATCTGTTATAATTATCGGCAAATGGGGGGTGGAGTATGGAAGCTGTAGTTGAAAGAAAGCTAAGACCATCTGAAGAAAGAAGATGGATGCAATTTTATCCTGAGGGTATTGATAAAATAGATATTCCAAAAATGAATTTATATCAAAATTATTTGGCACATAATAAAGATTATCCAAACCAGATAAGTTTAGAATATTTAGGAACTACCATAACTGTTAAAGAATTAGTTAAACATGTAGAAGCTGCTAAGAAAGCTTTTGTTAAAGCTGGATTGAAAAAGGGACAATCTGTATCAGTTGCTATGATTACAAATCCAGAATTTGTTTATACACTTTTTGCACTTAATGATTTGGGTATTAGAATAGATTTATGGGATTATGTTTCTGATATTGAGGCTGCAAGGGAACATCAAGCTAGTGATACAAATAAAATTATTGTCATTAATGACGAATTGTATGATAAATTTGCTGATTTAATTGATGATAAAGGATATGAAAGAATTATTCATACTTCATTATTTGATTCTGTGAAAGAACCAATAAAATCTATTAAAAAAGCTGCAGCTAAACGTAAAGTTAAAAAAGTTGGGGGGGGGAAGCTGCTTCCTGATGATGATAGAGTTATAACTCTACAGGACTTTGTTTCATCAGCCAAAAATGATGCACCTGTAATAGGCCCATTATATGAGGAAGGTGTTGAGGCAATTACTCTTTATAGTAGTGGTTCTTCAACTGGAACCCCAACTCCTTATATAGCTACTAATGAGTCCATTAATTCCATTGTTAATGATAACGAAAATGATCATATGAGCTTAAGAGGACAAACATATTTTAATGTTTTGCCAAGTATATATGCAACAACAATATCTAGTTCTTTGATGGTTCCTCTTATATTAGGTCAAAAAGTAGTTCTTGATCCTAGATATGATATTAATTTGTTTCCAAAGCAATTTAAAAAATACAAACCTCAACATTGTGTTGTTCCTTCTGGGCCATGGCAATCATTGTTGAATTCAAATGTAGATTTAACAGAAGGTGTGAATTATATAGTTGGCGGGGATCATTTGGACGAAGGTCTTGAGGAAGCGTTAAACTTAAAGATAAGAGAACAACATATGAAAAAAATTGCAAGTGTGAAATATAAAGTAATGAAGTGCATTAATAAATTTTTAGGTATTAAAGGGATTCCTGGAATTGACTTAGAAAATAATAATCCTGTAAGGATGCAAAAAGGTTATGGATCATCACCATTTGGAGCTTGTGTTTCTTACGCAAATCCTAAAAGTAATATAATTGGTAGTTCTGGTATTCCACTTCCTCATGTTACTGTTGGAATATTCAAACCAGATTCTGATGAAGAGTTGGATTATGGTAGCATTGGAGAGGTTCGTGTTATAAGTAGTGCTAGAGTTAAGAGTATCAAAGGAAATCCAGATGCTATAAATGAAATTTTTAAACTGAATTCAATTGATGGAAAAGTATGGGGCCATAGTGGAGACATTGGTAAATTGGATGAAGATGGTAGACTCCATGTATTTGGACGTAGAGATGAGGCCTATCAAGAAGATGGGATTGAGAAATATCCATTTCAAATTGAATCGATCTTGAGACAATGTCCAGAAATTCTGCAATGCAAGGTTGTTAGAACTACTATAGGTGAAGGTGCTTTTAAAAAAGATGTGAATGTTGCTCATATTAAATTAAAACCAACTGCTACTACTAAGCCTTCTGAAGTTTTAAAACAAGCATTTGATTTGTGTGCAACTGTTCCAGAAATTGCAACATTAGATGCTATAAAATTAAGAGAAGATATTCCATATGCTGCAAGTGGGAAAGTTGCTAATAGAAAATTAAGAGAAGATAGAACTAATCTTATTGCTAAGTTATCAGATGGCAGTTTCTCATTATTATTTCCATCTGGTAGTTTTGGAATAGTGAGCCGTGTTAGAGATTGTGATTTAGTTACTCTAATTGATACTAAACCAGCTGTTGTTAAATCACGTCGTTTGGGAGCAATGCACAATAAAACTGCTTAATAGATATTGTTTGTATAATATACTGAAATATATAGAAATATTGGTGCATAAACATTAAGGGGTGATAGATTTTCTTTCACTTTTTAAATTGAATAAATATCTAGATATTATTATATAAATTATCTTTCAAGTAAAAAAGAGTTATCTGGACTTTTATACTCATCACTCCTTAATGTTCAAGAACCGAAATATTTGGTGTCAATGATTTTAGAAAATGTCCCAAAAAAAGTTAAAGATAAGCGGGAAAAATTATTCCAATTTCCTTCTTGACAATAGGACCGAAATTAAA
>JGI994J12354_10003816_pt1 | contig 13837 bp, 23 predicted proteins | sample IntmicLarv3ML3BL_FD_12354 | JGI IMG/M metagenome (IMG submission 12354)
AGAACAGCTACATTCTGAGATATAGTTCTGGGTCGAACTGAGAGCGTGCTGATGCAGGGATATTCTCATCAACGAGTGCCAAATGCTTATATGAACCGACTGCAATGGTGGGTTCGTTGAGGGGTGAAGTACAGAAGGAAAAGAGGTAAGCGATAAAAGATGAAACAGAGAGTAGCAAATGTCTTGAATTTGGGTGAAAACTTGGCGCGTGAAACACTATAGGAGTAAAGTCTATTACTTCAGAGACCGCATAGACAGCACTGTGTTTGTAATGGATAGAAATAGCAAGATTATCACGCATATGAGTTATGATGTCTGCACTTGGTGTGGCAAGTGCAAAGAGCAGAGCGCTGGAGAAATCTCGATTAGGCCATAACTTTGCAGGAATTAAGAATTTGAATACCTACACAGACTGCACATATGATTATGTGCTTGATTTGTACTTTGTACAGAGCAGGTCTTATAATCCAGACATAAGATAGTTCATTACGCAGAATCCGATCGAGGATGGGATGAAAGGAATGCTTTCTATACTATAGCACAAAGTATTTTCAAATAGGAGGGGTGCAGATGAATAAGTTTGTCGGATTTATAGTGTTAGTACTTCTTATGTCTTTGTGTCCTTCATGTACAAGAGATAACACGGATATGGCTGAAAAAACCACATATGAAATAACGGAGTTAAATTATTCGGAGTATGACAATACGGTTAATAAGGATGTTAGCATTGTATATCCGCAAGTTAATGGTTTGCCGGACAAAAATATTGAAGAATTTATTTGTGTTAATCTTAAAGAAACGGCTATGGACATGTTAAAAAGCTATTCCGAACTTAATGATATGAAGATAGAAGTCACTTATTCAGTAACATTTGCATCTGATAAAATTTTAAGTGTGCATTTTGTATCTTCTGCCTTTCATTCTACACAAGCATATCCGCTAATACGCAGTTCTTCAGCGAATTTTTTGCTAGAGACGGGAGACAAGCTTGAAATAAACGATATTTTGTTAATAGATGAAGAATTTATAAAATCGTTTTATGAGATTTTCCACTTAAGCAGAGACTATAGCAGCGAAGAAGAAAAAGATTTGATATTAAATGATATTCGAAGTACATTCGATATAGAGGATATTACAAACACAAGAAGTGATAATTTTTATACTGGAATTTGCAGTTTTTTAACAAAGGATTCTGTGGTGATTAGTATAGAAATCAGATATGCGTCAAGATCATATGCTTTATTTGAAGCAAATTATTCGGATTTAGCAAAATTTTTGAAAATAGATATTCAAAACTAATATTTTGTATGATTAATCTAGGCATAATTTAAATAGCACAAAGTGTTTTTGAATTCTGGTAATCTGGTAAGAACCTAGCAAGTGATTTCGTAGTACACTTGCGATGGATAGCGAAGGCGAGATTATTACGCATATGCGTTATGATGAGTGGGGTAGACCACTGGAAGAACCACGCTTGGGCCATAACTTTGTAGGTGCCAGAGAATCTGATAGGATCGAAAGAAATTGATTACATTCGTCCTACCATCAGGGGTGCAGAATTGGCAAAAGGGCAGAAAGTGGGAGCGAATTTAAGAACACGAGAGGAGCTTGAAGCCGATTTAAGAAACGGGCGATGAGCCCTATATGCTAGGAGATTATTTCTCGAGTAGTAAGGTGGCTGCGAAGTGTCATAACAAAAAATATGGAGGGTGAACAGATGTTTTACTATACGATAAACAAGTCTAAAACAGAGTTTTTGAACTTGATTCGAGAGCATATAGAATATTGTGATTATTGGAAATCGCTGGGACAAAAGAGTGGTCTATACTTTTACAACAATAACAGTAAGGATTCGCTGTATGTCTATTTTAGACCGAATATGAGGAGTATTGAGACGGGAGCACTGAACCTCAAAGCATCGATTGAGTCCAAGAAAGAAGGTGTGCGCATCGAATACGAGTTTATTAATAATCCAGTTTCGAAGTTACTAACAATGGAGATTTCGGTGATGTTTTTTCTTTTCTTATTATCAATAGAATTTACGATAAGCATGACTGTTTCGGCATTTATTGGGTGTGGTGCATTATATTTTTTCTTTTCTCAGTTTTCAAAAAATGGAGCTTCGATTGTGAACCGGGAAAGTAATCAGCGTCTGAAGCATGAGTTTGAGTGCATTCTTGATGATATTCAGAGTATACGTCCAGGTCAAAATATATAGCGGTACTGTTGAAGAGAGGGGAAAATATTGAAGAGGTATTATCGTTATGAAATTAGAGCAAGCAAGAAAACAATGCTGGATAAGCTGAAGTATGTTGCAAATGATGCGTCAGATTATTCAAGAGACTATTTAATAAATGGAGTACCATATCTATCTGTTAATTCAAGAGGTGATAGGTTTTGGTTATTTATGCATCCAATGTATGCGGGCGATAGACTTTTGTCTGAAATTCCAAAAGCAAGAATAGGATTTAGAGGAACAATCAAAGAATATGAGCAGTATACAATTGTCGAGGGACAGGTCGGATATGTCGATAAACCAAAACTGGTTTTAGTGGGATGGTGTGTTATATCCATACCATTACTGTTTAATACGGGTGAAGTGCACTGGTTTATTTATCCAATGATTTTAGTACAATTTTATGTAATTCCTTTTATTATAGTTTGGTTGGGAATATACTTAGATGGAGACATTGTCGACGATGTGATGGAGTTCATAGAGGCGGCGTTGAGTGAGATTGAGAGGGAAAGAGGGTAAAACAGTTTCTAAAAGCAAACAGAAGGAAATGATGAAGTTTTAGTAGAAATCACAGAGAGACGACGAGATGGAATGGCAAAAGCGGAGAATAGCTTCAGAAACAGGACCTAAGTTTTTATGCGAAGAGCGAATCACATAATCAATTTATAAAGGGGTTTGAAATATTATTAGTAAGGAGGTGTGTACATAATGAAAAATCACTACGAATATTATGCGTCGTATGATTACAAAACTTTTATCGCACGACTTGAACGGAACACACATAAATATCTGTTTCCGCACTCGTTGTTCGAAGAAAATGACTATTTATATGGAGATAGTCATAAGAAGAGAAAAAAGTTCATTTTGTTTTATAGGCTAGTATATAATGGACAAAGAAGAACTATGATGAAGTTTTATGGAAAAATCGCAGAGGGACAAGATGGAATTAGAATCATAGGGAAATTTAAAATTCCGTATTACTTCAAAATGTATATGCTTATTATGCCGTTTATGTCAAGCTTGAATGCGAAAAGCATCTTGGATGCGATAATTGAGTTTTCGTGGTTATCTACGGTGATGCTCACGGTATTATACTTTTTTGAAAAACTAACGTATGCATTGGAAAAACCGTATGAGGCCAATGATACGATAAAAGAACTCGAGAAAATACTACTTGACAATTAGTGTTTAAGAAAAAGAGTCAAGGGATAACTTTATCATTACTGATAAAGTTATCCCTTATAAATAAAAAGGAAATGGCTGAAAAGACTTTGAAAATATTAAACCTAATCCAAAAAATGCTGTTGTTGGCCATGATATGGTATATACGATGCTAATAACAGAAAACAAAAAAGGGTGTTGATATCAAAGATAAAACATGGGCTATCAAGTTCATTGTTGTACACTTAAGTTAGACAAGCAGAAGATATCAAAAATTTGAATAGGGGACATCAATAACAGTAGAAGGGTAATATGTACTGCGAAAAGAAAATTGAAATGTCTTTGGCAGAATTCCAGAGAAAATCGAAGCAAAATTTTAGAGGAAATAGAGGATATATGCTTGGTTTTAATGAGAGAGAATTAAAATTTGTGATTGATGAAAACAAAAATACTGTGAAATTATTTTTTAAGCCAACTTTTGTTGAGTATCTTACATTGGCCGGTGAACTCTATTGTGTGTTCGACAACGTCGAAGGTGCTGCGAATAAACTATATCTAAATTACAGAGTTAGAAAGTCTGTTCGGTCATATGTTTATTATACTTTGGAAAATATAATGGGATTGGCAGTCGCTTTGATTGTGATTGGTGGTAGTGAGGTCCATGCATATGCCAAAGTCCTGCCAGCCATGTTTGCCGTAGCATTCATTTTGAACTTGTATTCGTTGCGAAAAAGAAAAAGCGGGACTGAGGAAAGGCTATTGGAAATATTTGAAGAATTTTTGGATGATATGAATCCATAAGTACATCTGTTATGTACAGAGGTTGCGAAAGCTGTTGCGAAGGTTTCATTGATATCTAAAGGAATAATGCCAGCGGATGTATATGCAGCAAAACGTGGCGTGGATGGAGCTGTGAGAAATATAAATGCACTAGCTAACTTGAAGAAAGTAAAAATGGAGTATGAAAAGGTAACGGCAAATACAGCGATGATGTTAGATCAAAGATTATAATAAACGTCGTAGGAAAAGCGGCTACTACTATAGTAGATGCAAAGAGTAATAGCAGTACTGCGAACAAAACGAATAGTGGAAACATTACAAAAGAAAACACAGGTGTGGCAAAAAGTAGATTAAAGGATATGGCAGTTCAGCGGAAACGGTAAAAATATCAAACTTATATTTTGAATCTACATAAAATTATAAAACAGCGTATATCAACCGGTGAAATCAGATATACGCTGTTTTATAAAAATTGAATTTGACAAATGTATAGTAAGAACGATTCAAATTGATACAAAATCATCAATTGATTTTAGTTATTCGCCTTGGGCATTTTATATGATACTTCGAGTTCAGTCAAAAGGGTTATAATTTCTATATTCCTAATTGATGAAATCAATAATCCGACTATATGAAAAAATATAGGGAATAGTATGTAGAATACTATTTCTGACAAACTAGTATTTTCCATTCTTGAATATAACGGTATCCCTGAGAATATGGCGAAGATGATATATAACACTTTGACGAGGAGAAACCTTCCGACTAGCAGAGTTTTGCCTTCCTTCTTCACAAACTTACCATAAAATCGAGATCCTAATTCGGGTTTTTTTGGTGCACTTCCGCCGAATGTGTAAAAGAATAGACTAAACGATGTGTTAGACTTACTTATTTTAAGTGTGGGTTTTTCTTCTATTACATGTTTATAACGAGTGATTCGTTCCTTAAGTTTGTGGTTATATTCATAAGTATTATTTGCTAAAATAGATTTTAAATCATCAAATGGAATATCAAATTCAAAAATATATTTTTTAAAAATCATAGGAGAACCTCCGTAAGTCAATAAGCCCACTTATGTAAGTGTTTGTTCAATCGTCCGAATTCATTTGTATGTGCTAAGCATAACATAGTGCATGAAAAAATGACACTAGCATTTTGCGGATATAATTTACTATAAAGGATCTGGGTGTATGGGTGGCGGCAGAACAGTTGCAGGAAAATATTGATGCCATTTACCGATAAGTTTCATAATGGCGGTCGCTTCATGCAGGACAATATGTCTGTATTGATCGACACACAGAATATATGACAGAGAGTATACGAAACGGAAGTCTGGGCGACAGCACAAAACGACCCTGAGTTTGTGAGAAATCAATATATCACAGGCTACACGAATATAGCGAACCGTGATATACTGGCATATGAAGAGGGCAGTCAGATACAAAGATATGCGCATGGATTAAACGGCGAAAGAGCGCGCGGAGTTCTTCTACTATGATGAAACCGAACACACAGCAGACTTCTGGAAATTGGGTGAAAATCGGGCAAGTGATTTTGCGGTAGTTGCGGTTGGCTCCGTCAAAGCAGTATAAATACATAACGAAGCTGCGAGATAGATCGTTATCATTTGCCGAGTGCAGAATTCTACGAGTTAGAGACGGCAGCGATTGCAACATCATTGAACGAAGTGAAGCTATTTTTCGCGGGAACAGAGCCATCCATTAACGGCAGAACAGAAAGAGGTTTTTGATGTAGGTGTCGGTACGGGATTGTTTGACATGACGCTTGTTGGAGTCGCAGCAGCATCGAGTCTGCGAAATAGAATGGATACGTGGGATGCAAACACGGTATGTTCGCAGAGCATGGAGGCGCTGGCATACATAACATTCAGCCATGGGGAAAGACATTTGCAAGAAGCAAATTTGAATATGAGTCAAGTACAGCAATCTATAGCGAGGGAGGTTGTTGGCATTCATCCGGAAGTAGGTGCAGTTTATGATGGGCGAATAGTTGTGGATGGGATAAATATTCGATATAGGGCATATGGTTTAACTGACAATCTGATTAATGTGGAAATTTGCTATCCCATTCGATGAAGTTAGGAGATGAAGGAATGAAAGAAGCAGACGTGTACGATTTTTTAGGGTGGATTCTTTGTGCGAAATTCAAGGGAAGAGAAATTATCGAGGAACAAATTAGGAATTCCACTTTTACAATTGACGAGAGAGAATACTATGCTTTTGTGATGTTCGAGAAGGTGAAAGATGGGACGAAATTCCCATATAGAGTCCGTGTTCCTGTGGACATGCTAATTTATGAAAATGGAACGATTGTTCCCATTGTGTTTATGTTGCATGTGATGGAGGGCTGGATACATGAGCTGGAGATATTTAGGGCAGATTCATCAGAATTGAATTTGAAGGGTTTGAAGGATTTGGATATTCGGAAAATCGAGTACGTAGTGGACGAATATGAAGAAACATAAGAGCTTGCAATAATCCGGTACAGGATTGTTTACTGCAACACTTGTTGGAGGCGCAGCAGCATCGAGCCTGCAAAATAGAATAGACGCATGGGCAGTAGGGCGTGCGAACACGGTGTGCGGAACTGGCTCTGGTTGGTATAAGTCAAATGGAGATATTGTTTGGGACGTGCCTAATCATGGCAGGATTCCGGGGACAGAGAAAATCGCTGAATTACAACCGGGACAGAGACTTGGTAGATATGGCGAAATCAGGGTAATTAGCAACTATGTTACGGAAGTGGACGTATCTCCGAGCGAAGTGTCGTTACCGCCCTGCACGAATCCTAATATATATATGGAGATACTTGTAGAAAAACCAATTCCTAATGTTATGCAATCAAGAGTCTTGCCTTACGGGGGGGGATTTGGGCAATGGAGTGCAATATGAGTTGCCACATCCAATTCAAGAAGTGAGGCAACAAGGATTTATTAGTTATTGAGAGGAGAATTCTATGTTATTGTCGAGTAGAGAATTGGAGATGCATATTAAAGAATCTTACAAAAAACTCAGTGTTCCGGCAAATAAATGGAGGTATATATTCCTCTCAACATGTATTTTTCAGATGATTTGCCATTAAACTTTGAAGGGACTCACTGCTATTCCGATGAATTCGGATATCATCATTGTGAAATTGAACGAGGGCAGAAGGCGTTAAACAATAAGACATATAGCCTCTTTGAGATTACGTATTGGATTGTACGCCTTCCAATGGCCGATATGGCTTCAGCGTTTGAAAAGAAAAATAAAAAGGCGAATCAAGATTTCAGAAGAATTATGTTTGGCAAAGAGTTGGAGTTATTTCAGGAACTCGGAGGAAACCATAAGAAAAGAGCGGAGATAGACAAGGAAGAAATTCTAAAAGAGTATCCGTTTGAAGATTAGTCATTTTGGCGATCTCAGGGAGTCTTACTTGAGAGATGAAGCTTGGCAATTTATTAGATATGAATGGAAATATCCTCTCAGGAAACAGTCCGTCTGCCCATATACCGAGATAAAATAGGAGGAGTATAATGATACATCAACAGATTAAAGAAATGCTGGAAAGAGGTATCATCGACACTGAAATGGAGAATCTCGTTGTTGATAACTGGTTTGATAGTGTAGAATTCACATTCTTAGGAACTGACACGAGAGTGGTATCTTGTAAATTTAGCAATTGTTTCAAGATATCATTAAGTCATGATCGAACCTATAGCAAAGGAAAAAATCAGGCAGGAGATTTGAACTATAAATATTTCATTCAAGATGTCGAAATTACGGAGGATGGAGAGCTGTATATATTTAAAATTTCAGCATGGCCTTTGGATGGGGAGATTGTTTGTAGAAAAATTGAAGTGTTATGAGCAAAGAGGCGATATTTGGTGGCTAAGTAATTGAGAACATTATCTCGGATGTTTTTCGTTCGTTAGGATTGCGAGAGTATGTCAATTTACTAAACCTTGGAAAGGGCGTGTTTATTTTGACATTGAGTACAGTAGAATTAGAGGCTCATGTGAGAGGGCTTTACAAGAAAATAGAACATGTAGCGAAAAAAGAGGGGATTTACGGAGAACTTAGTGTACATTTCGCCGAATGCACGCCCTATGGAAGACCAGGGACTTTTTGTTACTCGGATGGAACTTATTATTATTGCGGAGGAATAGGGGATCGTGGATTGCGAACAACAAGTTTGACTGCTTATTTGATGTAACATATGAGGTGTTTATGATTCATGCCGGCAGAATGGGTATAATTATGAGCGAAAACATCGGATGAAAAATGTGGATATACGGCGGACTGCATTTGCTAAAAAGCTTGAATTGATGAAGATAATTGGGGAAATTTATGGAAACAAGGCAGAAGAGGACATAAAAGATATATTAAGAGAGCATCCGTTTGATGATGAACTATATCAACGATATTTTCATGGTAACCAATAAGGACATTCGTTTTTGTTGTGAAGTTCAAGAGGGAGAAAGATGGATTGAAATTTCTGTGTAGAGTTCGTATCCCTGTGGAAGTGCGAGTCTATGTGAAGCTAGCCCCATCCCATTGCTGTTTTGCTACATATGATAGAGGGCGTATAGATTTGCCGGAGATATGGGGCGGATTCATCGGAAGTGAATTGCGAAGATATAGATGTTCAAAGAATTGGGCATGGAATTGATGAATGCATGGAAATATAGGAGGTAACTGTTGTGAAACGGATAAAGCTATATTTAGACTATCATTGTTATCCCATGTGGATCTATGATGAAAATGATATGTTGGTGGCAAATGACTTGGTTGAGGAATTGAAATGTGATTTAGAAGTAGCTGATTGCTTGGACGAAATACAAAATATTTATGATAGCTTATTTGAGGATAATAAAATTTGCTTTAAATATAAAGGGTTTGAAAATCAATCCGAGCGTGAATTACTAATGAATAAAATAAGTTTTGTTAGTCAAATTATTGATAGCAAACTAGGGGAGCTGTACCGGATAGTAAACCAAATAAAAATATAGGATACTGATAATGCAGGAGGAAAGTATGTACCATGAAAGGAAAGTTGAAATGTCTCTGGCAGAATTTCAGAGGAAAGTGAAGCAAAACTTGAACGAAAATAGAAGATATATGGTTGATTTCAATGAGAGGGAATTGAAATTTGTAATGGATGAAAACAGAAATGAACTAAAAATATTTTTTAAACCGACTTTTAGCGAACGAGCAAATTTAGCGAGTGAATTTTATTGTATATTTGATGCAAGCAAGGATGACTCGAATAAAATATCCTTGAATTATTTAGTAAGAAAACCCATTCGGTCATATATTTATTATGTTGTGGAATGCGTGATAATATGGGTAATACTTCTGTTTTTTATAAAGCAATCAGGTGCGAATGTCCATATCGGCTATGAGAACATAATCTGAAAATCCCACAAAGACTTTCTCTTCTCTTGTATTTACCAACTATACTTATGAATTCACACCATCCAAAAATTCTTCAAAAATTTCTACTAACCTCTCATCCAGACGGCTATTGCATTTTCTTCTAAAATACAAATTAAACACAATAGCAACAACAAATGTTATAGGTGTAATACCGAATCCAGCTACAGTATCGAGACAGGGGGATGCGAAGGTGTAGGAGTAGGAAATTTCAAAACATTAGAAAAGTCTAAGGTCGATGTGGAAAGGCTAAGACGAGAAGCAGTGGCAAATAAACCGCAACCTAAAGAAGCAGTAGTAAAGCCAGTGCCTTATCAACCGAAACCTCAGAATAGGAGCGCTATATCAGAAAACAAGCAGGTACCATCAAAAATTACGAAGGCTCAAAGTTCCGGATCTGCAAGAGGAGGAAATACGACAAGTTCCGGTAATGCCGCAGGAAAAAATGATAGAAGGAAATATGCGTAGATATATGGAGGGTGTTGATGAAACAGAAATTTGAATGTAGCATACCTTACAGTAAAGATGAGTTTGTTGATTTGGTTTTCAAAATGACGAAGCAGGAGGATCCATTCGACAGGCATCGTTATGATTTCAAAAAGTCCGTTACCATCATATTTTCTTCCTTTAATCCTAGAAATAATGAAGTGCTTATTTATACTTCTAGTAAGTTTAGAGGTCCAAGGAGTCAACCCATGGGTTTGTATATCAAGGTTAAGGAAGAGGAGAATGGTTGTAAGTTGATTGGTAGATATAAGGTTCTGTCGATTTTCGTGAAGGCAAGAACGATACCAATACTTTTATTTACTGCAGCAGTAGTTTTCATTCCGCCGACGGAAGATACGATCGCAGTGTATGCCAAGGTTCTATTGACGGTTGCTTTGCTAACGTTCGCTACACTAATGAATGTGATAGGAACCAAACTAGCATTTTTTGTTAATGGCAGAGAGAATGAATTGATACATGAAAGGATGGCGATGATTTTGCAAAAGATGAAAAGAGACGGAGAAATGCCTTAAAATATTTTGATTTACAGATGATTTGTTGAATTGATTAAACTATGAAGTTAATACGACAAGCTTCGGCAATACCACAGGAAAAAATGATAGAAGGAGATATGCGTAGATATATGGAGGGTATTAATGAAAAGGAAGTTTGAATGTAGCATACCTTACAGTAAGGAACAGTTCGTCGATTTGGTTTTTGAGATGACGAAGCAGGAAGATCCATTTGATAGATATCGCTATGATCCCAAAAAGCCCATTACCACCATATTTTCTTCCTTTAATCCTAGAAATAATGAAGTGCTTATTTATACTTCTAGTAAATTTAGATCTGGAAGGGATCAGCCCATGGGTATATACATTAAGATTAAGGAGGAGGGAAAAGGCTGTAAGTTAATTTGTAAATTTAAAGTGTTGTCTTATATTGTAATAACAAGAACACTACCAATACTTTTATTTACTGCAGCAATAGTTTTCATTCCGCCGACGGAAGATATGACCACGGTGTATACAAAAGCTCTCGTGACAGTTGTTTTGCTAACGTTCGCTACACTAATGAATGTGATAGGAACCAAACTAGCATTTTTCGTCAACAAAAGTGTCAATACTTTAGCATATGAAAGATTGTTGATGATTTTAGAAAAGATGAAAAGAGATGGGGAAATGCCTTAAAGTATTTTGATTTATAGATGATTTGTTAAATTGATCAAACGAAAAGGTCAAGACGGCAAAAGACAAGAGTCCTTTAATAAAAATGGGCTCTTGTTTTTTGTTGACAGAATATTATTTTGGATAAAAAATCACAATACTACAAATTATGTTAAATATGATAAGATATAATTGAGAAACAGAAAAATTTAATTCGATAGTTAAGAAATAGAAAACTATAAATTTTATCCATTCGAAAAACAGATATGTTAAAAACGGAGACTTGGCGATATTAAGATTGGATTTAATCTGACCTATGATTGGGGGCATATTTTGCAGGAAGATTGTTGAAGAAGAATTATTTTGTAGAGGAAATTTTGACTTTTGCAAAATTGATTTTGTATGTGAGAAAACAGTAAGTTGGAACACACCATATAACAGGGTGTGTTTTTTTGTATCTATTTCTAGGAGATGTAGGTCTCCGCCACTTTCCTCTGATTTCAATTTGAGAAGCAAACGCTGACAAATTAAAATTGGAGGAAAGGCTATGAAAAAGTCAAAAGAAAAGTATGCATTGAAGATTGATGATAATCAGATTGAGGTAAGTAAAAGAATCTACGGTGAGTACTACTGATTAAGAAATAGAGAGATGTATTTAATTCATAGAGATAAAAAAAGGTTTACTTCATTATGATGCATGGGATACGGAACGGTCAAAAGGTTGTTATGATTTAGTGGTAGATATTAGGTTTGACACTGAGGCAAGAGCCATAGAGAAAATAGAGAGGAGTGAGCTATGGAGTAAGTACTCTTGCAGAGTCATAGTGTTGTTAGAATCACGTAATTGGGAGCTGTTTTTCTACAAATTTTAGAATATCAAGATTTCTTCTGACACTTCCAATTGAAAAAGATGTGTACATTATGGTGAAAAGAATTACAGCAGATTTGAATGCCATGAAACCAAGAGCGATTTGGATCGAAAAAACAATTGCTATTAAAATAGGAATGTATCTACTGACCTCAAAATAACCATGAAATAGGGTTGTATTATCATGCGCTTCTAGTTTATCATAAAATTTCGAATAGAAAATCATTGTTTGTCCATTGGTATGGAAGAACAAAGTGAACCTTTTACTATGTTTATTGTATTTAAATTTAGGAATTTTTAATGCGGGATACTGCTCATTTTTTACTTCTGCCCAATATCCCGCATTGTTTGAGTTATTTTTTAAAATGTTTATCACTTTTTCTAAAGGCAAATCGATTTTATATTTTCTAAAAAAGATATTTTTCAATTTGGTAAATATGCTGTAGAGCCTCCTAAATTTGTTTATACTGTATTAAATATAGCATGGCAATCAAAAAATGAACAGTAGCGCTTTGCAGAACCGGTATGCTATGACGGTTTGGGCGTGTGCAACAATCCGGTAAAGAATCTCTGTAAAAGGGTCTCTTATTTTTATCGCGAGGGGAATATTTTGCGGATGAAAAATGTGATATGTTAAATATGATGCGATATAGTTGTGAAATGCGAAATTTTAATTTGATAATTAAGGAGCAGAAAACCGTATCGTGCTAACAAGTAAGAATAGACTGAATTTGCTCATACTGCAGTGAATGTTTCATATACTACAGTATGAGCAAATTTTATATATTTTAGAAAGGGTAGAGGTATTATGGTGAATTCAAATCAGATGGATAAATTTTGTAATATAGATGTGGAACATATGAATAAGGAAAATTTGGTTGATGTAGAAAATATAAAGATAGATGAATCAGACACGCAAGCCAAGAGATTTACAGATATTATTCATCAGATAAAGAATCCATATTGCTTCAAAAGTGGGGGCATTGTTGTAAAGGTAAGGTATGCATCAACAGAGAAAACAATTTCGCAATCCATAATGAATTATTTTTCCTGCTTAAAGTGAAGGGAATATACAAGTGTAGAAGGCAAAGTGATATAGTTTGATTGCGATTATAAAGGGGAAGGAGGATATATGGCAAGGATTAGAAAAGATCGAACGGCAAGTATATTGGAGCCGAAATGGAACATCGCCATATATATTCGTCTTTCGCGAGAAGATGGTTCGGAGGACGAGAGTAAAAGTATCACCGAGCAAAAAAAGATGTTATCAGAATATGTTCTTGGTTATTTTACAAATGATAGCTACATGGTGTTTGACTATTATATTGACGATGGGCAAACAGGAACGGATGATACAAGAAGCGGTTTCGTACGGATGATTGAAGACATGAATCAAGGCAAAATCAATTGTATTATATGTAAAACTCTTTCAAGAGCGTTCAGAAATTATGCTGATCAAGGAAGATATCTCGAAGAAATATTTCCCGGAAGATGTATCAGATTTATTTCCATGAGCAACCCTCATGTAGACAGTTATACAGATACAGAAGCCATCCAAAATGGTATGGAGATTCCAATTAATGGATTGATGAATGATAGATATGCTGCGAAAACATCGGCGGATATCAGACGAACCTTTGATGCGAAACGCAAGCGAGGAGAGTTTATTGGCGGGTTTGCACCATACGGATATATAAAGGATACT
>JGI994J12354_10003817_pt1 | contig 13836 bp, 11 predicted proteins | sample IntmicLarv3ML3BL_FD_12354 | JGI IMG/M metagenome (IMG submission 12354)
CGTGTCTTGTTATCCTCGGAGCAAGGTGAAGGTTTAAAAATGCGATAATTGCCGCCATAAATTCTGACGAGGAATCAGAGGTTCTTAATAGCGGCACTTTGTTTTTTTGCGCAGCTACAAGCATTTCAGGGAATATTTCCAAATTTCTTGTTACTATTACCGCAGGTATTTTCGTTGTAAAATATATATCAATGTTCTTTTTTCTTATATCTGCATCGAGATCCGAAAGATAGCTCGTTTCAACCATGCCGATTATTTGAAGTCTGTTAAAATCGAAATGGTCATAATAACCCGAAAGCGGCAATGCTGGTCTTAACACATCGGTATTGTTTATAATTATATCCTCATCACCATCAGAAAAATTTATTTTTTCGAGAGCAAATTCTTTTATTATCGTTCCTAAATTTACTGTAAACTCGCTTGCCATATGTCATTACCATCCTTTCGCACAGCATATTTTTCTATGTTTACCATTATAATGTATTTTACCTGTAAAATCAATGACTTTATAAAATATCTGCTGTTTGCATTTCCGTATTTTCATGATCGCAACGATTGCAATGATTGTCACGATTGTGAAAACAGGTCTATAAAAGCGTTTGCCGAATGCGAAAGAGTTATGTTTTTTGATATAATCATTCCTATTTTTCTTGGCGGGAAGGGTTTATTCAGCGGTATTTCAAACAGGTTCACATTGTCTATCATCCCGTCAAAATATTCCCTTGCGACTATGGTTAAGCCTAAATTTATTCGGGCGAAACGGATTTGCAAATCCACCGAGCCCAGTTCTATCAACGGCATCAGCTTTGTGTCGGAAAGCTTTGCGTAATTTTCCAAAAAACGTCTTGACGAGCTTCCTTTTTCAAGCAGCATCAACGGATGATTTTCCAACGCTTTTAAGTCTATGGGCTTTTTTGACAGCTGCTCATATTGAGAACCTCCGACAACTATGTCATGAAGCTCAAAGCATTCGGTTATTTTCGTATCACTCTTTGTATTATTCTCCGTATTAATCGGCAGATTTACAAAGCCTATGTCTATTTCGCCCTTTTGCAGCATTTCGTTTGTCCTGTCGCTCATTCTGTTTATGACTTTTATGTTTATATCGGAATATTCGATATTAAAGCGTTCAAGATATTCAAGCAGATGATACCTGCATATCGTATCGCTTGCACCTATTTTTATCTCACCTTTTTGCAGATTCAGCATTTTTATGTAATTTTCTTCCGCCTGCGAAAAATAATTCATTCCTTTGGAAAGATACTCATACAGTACCTGCCCCTCGCTTGTTAAAATAATTCCCTTAGGCACACGGTTGAACAGCTTTCCTCCCAGCTTTTCCTCCAGCGTTTTTATCGCCATACTCACAGCCGGCTGCGTTATATAGAGCTTTTCTGCGGCGTTTGTCATAGATCCTTCTTTTGCCGTTATGCAAAATATTTTATAATAGTCCAACGGTATATCCAATTTTATCCCTCCCGGATTTTTTTACAAATATCATCTAATCAATTAAAAAAGAATTTTCCTGCTTGAAAAACCAAAAATGCGGCGATCCATGCTATACCCGTTTGATATATTATAATAAAAACCGTTCCTTTAAGACTTCCCAGTTCTCTTTTCACTGCCGCAATAGCGGCAACGCATGGCGTGTACAGCAATGTAAAGATTAAAAAGCTAAACGCTGCAATCGGTGTAAATAACGTTTGCAGCGTTGACGCAAGTTCTGTTGCACTTGCTCCCGTCAGTACTGCCAATGTGCTTATAACCGCTTCTTTTGCCATAAATCCTGTTATCAATGACGTTGAAACACGCCAGTCGGAAAATCCGAGAGGAACAAATATTACGCTTATAATCTGTCCTATTCCCGCAAGCATACTGTCTGTGCTGTCTGCGACAGGATTAAGCCTTATATCAAAGGATTGCAAAAACCAAATCGCTATTGTCGCTATAAATATAACCGTGAACGCTTTTTGCACATAGTCCTTTGTTTTTTCCCACATCAGCAGAAGTACCGTTTTGAAAGACGGAAATCTGTAATTCGGAAGCTCCATCACAAACGGAACAGGCGCACCTTTTATAACCGTTTTATTGATGATTAATCCTGAAATCATACCTATTATTATTCCTGTCACATAAAGAACTATCATCACAAGCGCTTTGTATTTCGGAAAAAATGCGGCTGTGAACAGTACATATATAGGCAGTTTTGCGCTGCAGCTTATAAACGGCGTCAACAGCATCGTTATCTTTTTTTCCCGCTCGCTTGTCAGCGTTCGGGTCGCCATTACTGCGGGGACTGTGCAGCCGAAGCCCATTAATATCGGGAAAAAGCTGCGTCCAGAAAGTCCGAACTTTCTCAAGGGTTTGTCCATTACGAAAGCCACTCTTGACATATATCCGCTGTCCTCCAGTATAGACAGAAAGAAAAACAGTGTGATTATTATAGGGATGAAGCTCAGTACCGCTCCCACTCCCGAAAATATACCGTCAATAATCAATGAGTGTATTACGGAATTTATTTCGAGCGCTGTCAGCGCACGGTCTGCAATGCCGCTCAAATATTCGATTCCTATTTCCAACAGATGCCCCAATCGGTTTCCTATAATGCCGAAGGTGAAAAAGAAAATCGAAAACATAATCAATAAAAATGCGGGAATTGCGAATATTTTATGCGTCAATACCGAGTCGATTTTTACACTTCGCCGATATTCACGGCTTTCTTTTACTTTTACCACGCTTTTTTCGCACAGTTCTTCTATAAATTGATAACGCATATCTGCAAGCGCCGCTTCTCTGTCTGTTTTCAGTTCTGTTTCCATTTCCTTTACGGCGTGTTCAATCATGTCAATTTCATTTTCTGTCAGCTTTAGCTTTTCAAGTATTGGTTCGTCGCCTTCTACCAGTCTTGTTGCCGCAAATCGTGTGGGTATATTCAATTTTAAGGTATGATCCTCTATCAAGTGGGAAATGGCGTGTATTGCTCTATGTACGGCACCTGAACAAAAGTCTGTCCGTTTAGGTTTGATTCTCTTTTCCGCTGTGGTTATTGCTTTTTCCACAAGCTCTGTTATTCCTTGATTATTTGTCGCCGATATCGGTATAACAGGTATTCCAAGCTCGTTTTGCAATTCCTGTATATCAATGCTTCCTTTGTTTGCCTGTACTTCATCCATCATATTTAATGCAAGCACCAACGGAATTTGCAATTCTATCAGCTGTAAAGTCAAATATAAATTGCGCTCTATATTGGTTGCATCTATTATATTTATAATTGCATCGGGCTTTTGCTGCAATAAAAAATCGCGGGTTACGATTTCTTCGCCCGAATACGGCGAAAGAGAATATATCCCCGGTAAATCAACAATAGATACATTGTCGTGTCCGACGATTCTTCCGGATTTTTGTTCAACCGTTACACCCGGGTAATTTCCGACATGCTGGTTTAGTCCTGTCAGTTGGTTAAACAGTGTTGTTTTGCCGCAGTTTTGATTTCCCGCAAGTGCAAATTTAATTTCCCGTCCGTATGAAGCAACCGAAGAATACGAGTCTGATTTTTCCGATCCTTTATTTTTTTTATTCATGTAATTTATTTACTCCCTGTACCGATTTTATCGGAATTTATAATTAAATTATTTCTTCGACGGTTATTCTTTCAGCGTCCTCAAGACGCAATGTCAGAGCATATCCGCGAAGAAGCAGCTCGATAGGGTCTCCCATAGGCGCCGCCTTTTTAACGGTTATAACCGTTCTCGGCGTTATTCCCATTTCCAGTAAACGCCGTCTGAACGTTTTTTCTCCGCCTACCGCTATAACACGACCGCTTTTTCCGATTTTCAATTCTTTAAGAGTCATATTTTTGTATCTCCTGCTTTTTAAATACGCCATGAAGCGCAGTTAGTTTCATATAATCATTAGACCTCTTTGAGAATTAGACGCAGAGGTCTATTTAATAAGATTATCCTATACTAACTTCATTGTCAATAAGCAAATGCAAATTTTTATTGATTATTAATTTTAATCATGTTATAATTTTGATAATCAACTTTTACGTTAAACTTTTTATAACTACTGAGGGAGGCGGAATTTTGAAAACGCATGAATCATCTGAAAATTATTTGGAAACAATTTTATTTTTAGGTCAGGGCGGAAAAAATGTTCGTTCTATTGACATTGCAAACGAGCTTGATTACAGCAAACCGAGTGTAAGTGTTGCTATGAAGAATCTTCGCGAGAGCGGTCATATTGAAACGAACAGTGACGGCTTTATAATTTTGACTGAAAGCGGACGTAAAATAGCTGAGTCTATGTATGAACGTCACACTTTGATTTCCAATTGGCTTGTATTTTTAGGTGTGGACAGAAAGACCGCTGTTGATGACGCCTGTAAAATAGAGCATGTTGTCAGTGACAAAAGCTTTTCGGTGATTAAAAATCATATAGAAAATCTAATTAACAATTCAGATTAAACCTTTGTAAAAATCAATTAGAATATATTAATTTTATTAATGCAACAGCAATCAAAACTGTTCCTCCTACCCAGGAGAAATCAAATGAGCTTTTTGATGAAATTTTTTCTCCCAAAAATTGTCCCAGGGATAAAAAAACGCAATTTATTATAAACGCACATAAAATCATTGCTATTATGTTTGCACCGGCAAAAGCCGCTCCCAATCCGACGGCTACTCCGTCTATTGACAGTGAGATTGCAAGAACAACGGCTTCATATATCGATATGCTTTTTGAATAATCCGCATCTGCAGCTTCCGGGTTAGCGTATATTTTTAATATAAAATTGAAATTCATCAATGATCCTTTTATTTCTTTATTTATATCCTTGTTCTTTTTTATTATTGCTTTTGTAAAGCTGTCCGCCAATTTTATAACACCTATCCCAAACAGCGTTATAAACATTACGGCGTTGATTACTCCATTTGGAATAAATTCCTTTATTATTGTTCCCAAAACAAGCGTTATACCTACAATTGCAGTGCATATGATGTTGATTGTAATTGCCGATGAATGCGGTATTTTTATTTTATTCGTTCCGTATGCAAAGGCGGCTGCTAACGTATCCAACGAAAACGACAGTGCTAAAAGTGCCGCTTCTGTCAGTGATAAAATCATAATTTTCATTATATTTAAAAACCTTTTTATTTTTATATTATGATTTATTTTCTCTATAAGTTCTGTATATTTTATATGTTAACTCAAAAATGTTGTTGCAAAAATTAGAAAGGAGGAAGTTTTATGAAGCTAAAGCGTATTTTTTCTGTTATTTCGCATCTTTTTATTAAAATATTCAGCAAGCTTGATTGGCTTCTCATTTCTTTTTCTGCTTTGTGCGTCGGATTTGGACTTGTTTTTATTTACAGCGCCACACGGTCTATGTCCGACAGATATATAACCGTACAACTTGTTGCTATTGCCATAGGATATGTCGCAATGCTTGTTATGGCTAATATAGATTATGAATTTTGGATGAAAATTTGGCCTGTCGTTTTTATAGTTTGTATTGTCTGCGAAGTATTTACTATGGTTTTTGCATCAAGCAGAAACGGAAACAGCGCTTGGATTAATTTAGGCGTTGTAAGCATCCAGCTTTCGGAATTTATAAAAATAGGATTTATTTTATCGCTGACATCTCATATTGCTCTTATTAAGGAAAAATTGCATCAATTACGGCATGTTATTTTACTATTTTTGCATTTACTCTTCTTTACCGGTCTTATTATTATAGAGGGTGATTTGGGACAATCGCTTGTGTTTTTATTTGTCGGCATAGTCATTTTGTTCGCCGCCGGAGTGAAAAAGCGTTATATGGCAGGTGCTTTTTTGTTGGCTGTCGCTATGTCTCCTTTATTGTGGCGATTTTTATCTCTTTATCAGCAAAAAAGAATTATTGTCGGCTTTGACCCTTTTATCGATCCGCAAGATTCCGGATATCAAGCTATACAAAGCTTGACCGCTATCGGCTCGGGGCAACTTTACGGAAAAGGCTTTTTGGAAGGGGTTCGTGCGCAAGGCTCTATGCTTCCCGAAAAGCATACAGACTTTATATTTGCTGTTGCAGGTGAGGAATTTGGTTTTATCGGCGCTATGCTGATTGTATTTTTACTCTTGATTTTACTTTTGAAGATACTGTATACTTCTATGACTGTTAAAAACAGTCAGTCCGGTTCACTTATTTGTGTCGGTGTGTTTGCCATGATATGTTTCCAATCAATTGAAAACATCGGCATGTGTATGGGGACCCTGCCTGTTGTTGGTATCACTCTTCCATTTTTCAGCTACGGAGGATCCTCTGTTTTGTCAGCATTGATGTCTTTGGGTTTAGTTTTAAGCGTTAGCAAGCATAAAAAAGTAAAGCCTTTAACTTTTTATGACGGGTAAAATTTTATTTATTTAACGGGAGGATTGTTCATTGAAAAGCAGAGAAAGACTTCTTAACATAGCTATGGGACGTCCTGTTGACAGAGTCCCTTTTTTTGATTGGTTAGGAGCATGGCCCGAAACCTTTGAACGGTGGAAAACCGAAGGCATGTGTGAAAATCCTTTCGGCGTATTTGATGCCGGATATATTAATTTATCAGACGGACAAGGTTTCAGGCAAGGACTTTTTCCTTATTTTGATTATGAGCTTATCGGTGAAACGGAAAATACATTTATCTCGCGCAATATTTTCGGAGCAACCCAACAATCGATGAAAAACGGTAATACCATTCCGCATTTTATAGATTGGCCTGTAAAAAGCCGTTCCGATTGGAACAATTTATGTGAAACAAGATTTCATTGGTCAGAGGAACGTATGCCTAAAGTGAAAGACTTAAAGCTTTTTGCCGATAAAATAAATAACGGCGAGCAGCTGCCTTATATGGGTGCGCACCCTTACGGTATTTTCGGCACTGTCCGCGAGCTTGTGGGCGTTGAAAATTTTATGGTTATGCTTTATGATGAATCCGATTTAATTTATGATATGATGGAAAGCATGACCACGCTTTGGCTGAAATTATTTGAACGCATTGTGCCGTACTTTGATATCCTCGGTTTGCATATGTGGGAGGATATGAGCGGTACTTTCGGTTCGCTTATCTCACCCGATATGTTTAGGCAATTTATGATGCCGCAATACAAACGCATAAGCGCTTTTTGCAAATCCCGCGGCATCGAGCTTTTCAGCGTTGATACCGACGGCGATATTTCGCAGCTTGTTCCGCTTTTTATGGAGAGTGGGGTCAATGTGATAATGCCGTTTGAGTGCGTCGGAAAAATGACGGTTGCGGATTATATCAGCGAATACCCGGAGCTTTGCATTATGGGTGGTGTAAATAAACGTTGTTTTGAAGAGGACGTCAATGACAAGGATACGATGGATAAAGAATTGAAACGCATTGAAAAGACATTGGAGCTTGGCGGCAGGTATGTGCCGCATATGGATCATGCTGTGCATCCCACTGTTTCTTACAAGAATTTTTTGTATTACACCGAGTGCATGAAAGATATTATCTTTAGTTAAATTTTATTTTATATTTTGCATTATATATAGAGATACTCCCCGCCAAAAGCGGGGAGTATCTCTATATTATTTATGTTTTATCAGTATTTGTTTTTATTATTCAACATCCAATATACGGTTTATATTGTCGTCAATCATCGGAGAAATTTCCGCAGCTATTGTTGCCCACGGTTCGCCTTCTCTTGTTCTGACAAATATATCTCCGTTAAATGCTGATATGCCAAAGCAATTTGCAAGGTTGGGAACCGGATACAGGTTTACGCCCTGAACTTCGTTCCAAAGCATATAGTGTTCTGTTTCTGTCCAACCTTCGTTTGCAGCAACCTTCAGGTAGTCGTCCCATAATCCTTTTTCATCTTCATACATATAACGTGTGCAGCTCAATAATGCACATGCGCCCGCTATATTATTTGCACCTCTGGGTATAAATGTTCCGCCTGCACCTTCGGGACAGTAATACTTGTCTGCGCTCGGGTCTCTCGGATACGGAACAAATGTTACGTCACCGGCTCTTACCATTTCTGTAAACGGACCTCTGTACCACAATCCGCCTGAAATCATGGCTATCTGACCGAGAACAAATTTATCTCTCGCATCGTCACCGCGATATACGCACTTGTCTTTAAGATACAAATTAACATAGAAGGTCATAGCTCTTGCGATTTCCGGGCTCTCTATGTTGTTTGTTACCGTGCCGTCTGCATTCAACGTTGCATAGCTCGTACCTGTCGATGATATGAACATGTTGAAATCATCTATTGCCATGCCGTAAATATCATTTGAACCATCCTGGTTTAAGTCAATTGTGAGTTTCATTGCTGCATCTCTCATGGTATCCCATGTCCAGTTGTAGTCAGCGTATAATACGTCGGGAGTATCAATTCCGTATTCTTCAAATACTGCTTTGTTAAACCATACAACATCCCATCTTGAGAAAACCGGATTTACCAAGTAATGGCGTCCGTTCCATATATATCTGTCATGGCTCTTCTGTGTGTTCTTCCAAACGCCCTGTGTAAAGCTTATGTATTCATCTACCGGCTGTACTAAATCTTTCTTTATCAGTGTCGGGTCATAATCGTTTCCGAAAAGGTCAGGAGGATTTCCTGCCAAAACGTCGGCAATAAGCTTAGACATAAATTCGCCGTGTGTTGTTACAATATACTTAAATTCCGGTGCTTCACCGTTGTAACTATAAAGTTCCTTCATAATTAACTGCTGCGGTGTGTCGACTTCTTCTGTTACTGCGAGTATTGTGACAACCTTGTCTTGCAGCTCAATTGCGGGCATCTTTAATTCGGGGTCGTCGTTCGGAGCGGCATCAAGGAATTTCCTGTCGCTGTCCTCTGCAATAACCGTCGGCTTCATCGGGGTTGAATCCGCATCATGCGGCTTTGCTGTCGGGGTCGGTGTTCCTGTGTCTGTCACATTTGTGTCAACAGTGCTTGTGCCGCAGCCTGCAAGCGTCAGCATTGTCAATAGAAGTGCCAGAATAATTGCTACGATTGATATAGTCTTTTTCATATTCATCCACTTTCTGTTTTTTTTATTTTAAAATTTTATTAAAAATTATCTTTCGCTCATTAATCTGTCTATGTTGTCTTGAATCATAGGAGCTATTTCAGCAGCTATTGTCGCCCACGGTTCGCCTTCTCTTGTTCTGACGAATATATCAGCGTTAAAACTGCTTACTCCAAATGTTGCTGAAAGATCCGGAATTGGATTGAGCTTCGGTCCTTGAACTTCATTCCAAAGCATTTCATGCTCTCTCATCGTCCAACCGGAATCAAGCGCTACCTTATCATAGTCAGCCATCAGCCATTCCTGATCCACATACATAAATCTGATTCCTGATAAATATGCTGCCGCTCCCGACGGATTTCTTGCGCCTTTGGGTATAAAGAATCCGTTTGCGCCTTCCGTGCAATAATATTTATCCGCTTCAGGATCTTTAGGATAGGGAACAAATGAAACTTTGTCCGCTCTTACCATATCCTGGAATGGTGTTCTGTACCACAGACCGCCAACTATCATTGCTATCTGGCTGAGAACAAATTTATCTCTGCCGTCGTCGCCGCGGTAAACGCATTTATCTTTCACATATAAATCAACATAGAACTGCATTGCTCTTGCAATTTCGGGGCTCATCATGTTATTTGTTACCGAACCGTCATCATTGAAGGTTACAAAGCTTTTACCTGTTGCAGGCACAAGGAATTTCATATCATCTATTGCAATTCCGAATACTTCGTATACTCCGTCCTGGTTTTCGTCTATTGTCAATTTCATTGCCGCATCTCTCATTGTATTCCAGTCCCACTGACCTTTTTCATACAATGAATCCGGCGTTTCTACTCCGTAGTTTTCAAATATTTCTCTGTTGTACCACAAAACATCCCATCTCGCAAACATCGGGTTTACGAGGTAATGCTTGCCGTTCCAAAGATATCTGTCATGGCTCTTTTGTGTTCCTGCCCAAAGCTTTGTGGAAAAGTCGATCATAGTATCTACCGATTCAACTATGTTCTTGTTTATAAGGCTCGGGTCAAAATCATTGGAGAATATGTCCGGGGGATCCAGCGTCATTACACTTGTTATCAATTTGTTCATATATTCGCCGTGTGTTGTGATGTCGAAGAGCATTTCCGCAGGTTCGCCGTTATATGTGTAATTTTCCTGGAAAATCAATGTCTGCGGTGAAAGAGCTTCATCTGCATTTACGAGCTTTCTTACAACTTTGTCCTGCAATTCATACGCGGGTAGCTTGATATCTTCATCAACGTCCGCACCGCGTCCGATTGTTTCTTCCGGCGGAGTTCCCGTAAGATCCGGAAGATCCGGTCCTTGAATTTCTGTCGGTGTTACTGTCTCTGTTGTTTCGTTTTCTTTTCCTGTGTTATCGCCGCATGCCGCAATAAGCGATATCATCATAATAGCGCATAACAACAAAGCCAATATTCTGATTGTTTTTTTCATGAAAACAGTTACCTCCCTTTTTAATATTTATATTATGAAACAGATTTTCCTGCTTCTTAATAACATTTTAATACTATCTAACACCTTTTGCCGTTACGAAATAAAAACATTTCTCACTCACCCGCCAATCTTAGCGGGTGAGTGAGAAATCAATTTTAACCAACGATACCTGAACGCTCCAGTCCCGCTACGAAATATTTTTGTACAAATATATAGAATATTGTCACAGGTGCGATTGCAAGCAAGCTTCCTGCCTGCATACGCGTAATATGTCTGAACGGGTCACTGCTCGTTGTAACATCCAAAGAGAATATTCCGGCTTTAACTTCAACCAAAGCCGTCATAATCGTCTTATGATGCGTAAAGAACATTGCGCCGAGAATATAGTCGTTCCAGTACCAAACGACAGAAAGTATTATTGTTGTTAAAAACGCCGAGCCTGCATTCGGAAGCATGATACGGAAGAAGGTTGCAATGAAGCCGCAGCCGTCAATAGCTGCCGCGTCCTCAAGCTCTGTCGGAAGTCCGCTGAAAAACTGTCTGAATAAGAACATAAACAGCGCAGCGTTTAAGCCCACTCCAAATACTGCGGGTATATAGAACGTAAATCCTGTTCCGAGTATTCCGTATTCTTTAAATTGCAGGTACATCGGTATAGATGTCAACTGCGGGGGAACTATTATCGCAAAAAGTAATATTGCGAATAAAACACCTTTGAATTTGAACTTAAATCTTGCAAACGCATAGCCTGTCATCGCACATGTCAATATTTGCAGCAACGAACTCAGGACATTTGTTTTAACAGATGTCCACAGTGAGTCCACATAGTCCATTATGCCCCATACTTCCTGAATGTTTTTCATTGTGAAGTTTTTGGGAATCCAAACAATGGAGGGGTCATAAATATCCTGCATTGCTCTGAATGTCATACTGCACATATATATGAGCGGATACAAGAGAACGAAACAAAGTCCGAACATTAATATAGCTCTGAATATCTTCCAAAAATATTTACCGGCAAATGAAGACGCTTTTTGAAGCCTCAGGAGATTCTTTTCATCTTTTAAGTCAAATATATTGGTTTTTACTTTATTTTTTTCCATTACGCTTCACCTCCATTAAACCTGATAGAATACGAACCGGTTGATTATGGCATACACAACTGCTATTATAAATGCTATTATAATAAAGTATGTCCATGACAGAGCCAACGCCTGTTCGATTAAAACCTTCTTGGACAAATTCGCAACTTCGTTTATAACCACATTGGAATAGTCCCTAAAGGTCGCTATGATTGTGTAAATTATATTCATGATTGTTATTGGGGATATAATCGGGAAGGTTATCTTCCAGAAGACCTCCCATCCTGTAGCACCTTCAATCTTTGCTGCTTCATACTGCGATGGGTGGATGGTTTGCAATCCCGCAAGGAATATCAGTATTTGTATTCCCGATTTCCATAAAAGCTCAAACATACTGTTTACAACCGTGGTAATAATGTTAACAATATCGTAGCTTATACCCGATTCCCTCATCAGTTCCGTTAAGAACGTCGCTTGGAACAATCTGTTTGCATTACCTGCCTGATTCATTGCCTGGTTTATTTCATCGCCTCTTATGATGCTTATAACAACACCTGAAGCTATTATAACCGGCAGGAAGAATATTGTTCTTACCGCAACTCTCATACGGAACTTCTGGTTAAGAATAATTGCAATGAACAGTGAAAATATGACTATTACAGGTACTTGATATATCATATTTTGTATCGAGGTCGTCATATTTCTTACAAAATCCGGTCTGCTTAAAAATGACATGTAGTTCGCAAAATTGTTATATACAAATACAACCTGCGTTTCTTGATATGACATTGTTGTAAATGATATCCGCAACGAATCCATCAACGGGTAGAAGAATATTCCGACGAGTCCTATCAGCCACGGAGAAAGAAATATGAAGCCTATCAAGCCTTTTTTTCTTTCATAAGGCATTTTATACCTTAATGTGTCTTGAGATTTCATCTTGGTGTTTGCGTTTTTACTCATCAGCTAATTACTCCTTCCGCCATTATAAAGTCCATTCCCGGCACTGTTAAACCGTTTACGGTAACATCGTCTTTGTTATAGTTTACGATTACCGAAACGCCGTTATCGTAAACCGTTACATTAACTCCGCTTTGCAGTGTTCTGTTGTCAATCATTTTTGCCGTTCCCGTTTTATCGTGCAGCTCGCTCATTCTCTTTTGGTCGGAAACCATGTATTTACTGCTCCAATAATCATAGTCGGGCGAGAATATTTTATAATGATCTGTTGACGGGATCTTCAAGGTTGATGAACCCATTAAGTGGTAATAATAATATGTACCGTATTCAATCGCTTTCAATGCTGTCAACGCATGATCGGCATATTCATTCATCGGTCTTGTCGCCATCGGTATATATCCGTGGAATACCATCTGGTACAGCGGTATGCTTCTGTCTGCCAAATCAAAATTGGAACTGTACATTGGTGTTCCCAGAGATGCGTCTACATCAGCCATATATTGTGCAAACGAACCGTATCCGAGTATCTTTGTTTTGCTGCCGATTTCTTTTAAAACATCATCCGCCACTTCCATAAAGTCTGCTCTTGACTTTGTCAATACTCTTTTGCCACCGAAATCGGAATACAAAACATTTGTTAAATCATATGTCGCAATTCCGTAATTTGCATTTGCATTGACTGCTTTATTTACCATATCCATTGTGTTTTCTTTAATTAAATCCTGTTTAAGCATTTTTCTGTACGTCTTTGTTTTATCGTAAATCCAAAGATTTCTTTTATATTCACGAATGTCCGCAGACAAACCGTTTATTGTTCTTACAGAATCTGTGCTTCTGCTTATACCGTTACCGCTGTTTTTATATATCGCGCTTCCCAGTCCCAGATATAAGCTTCCATTGTAAGATTCTACATCCTTTTGTAATTTTGAAAGACCGTTCTTTCCGCCTAATGCGCTTACCGGATCGAATTTGTTTACTATTTTTTCATTTATTTCCGATTCTGACCATGAATTCAATATCAAATTCAGATTGCTTACGCCTTTTTCGCCCAGTTCTTTTACTATTTCGCTCATTCTTGAGAACGTTGTATATTTTTCCGTTATCGTTACGGGTATACCGAGAACCGATCTTGACGTTCTTTTTGCGCCTATGAGTGAAAGGAACAACGGTGCTTTTTCCGGAATCTTCGAAACCAATCCGTAGTCATCGATTAATAACTGTCTGTATGCTGTTGCAACACCGTTAATACCACCGTCTTTATTGTTTAAAGTCCCGTCTTCACTGTACATTCCACCGTACGGTATG
>JGI994J12354_10003818_pt1 | contig 13836 bp, 19 predicted proteins | sample IntmicLarv3ML3BL_FD_12354 | JGI IMG/M metagenome (IMG submission 12354)
AGGCCCGCAAGCCGTGACCCTTTCCCGTCGAAAAACAAGTTTTTTGACGGCCTCCAATCCCGGCAGCCGCCTTGTAGGCGACTGCCGGGATTTCATCCTTTATTCGGCAATTATCATAACAACAGCGGCGACGGCTCCCAGCACAAAAAGTCCGGATGCCGCGCCCGCGGCGATAAATTGAGGCTTTTTGTCCGCGAATCTCCCCGGAATGTGCGGTCTTACAGGCTCCAGCAGGATATTTCCCGCAAGAATCAGGAAAGGCGTGCCCAAGCCGCATATGCACGCGATGATGACTCCGTATTTCGACACGCCTATCAGAACCTCAGCTTCCACAACCGCATCCGTCGCGGGCAGGAACTCCTGCGCAAGCGTCGCGAATGTGCTCAGGGCGTTATTGATGAAGTGGAACAGCATCGGCAGGGCAAGATTATTGGTCTTGACCATGATGAGCGCAAGACCCACTCCTAGGGTCGCTGTCAAAGGTATCCTCACAGGATCAAGGTGCATGATTCCAAATAAAAGCCCGATGAGCAATATGCGCGGCCAGCGGGGCAGACGTTCCATCGAGCTCTGCACAACTCCGCGAAAGAGCGCCTCTTCACAAATCGCGGGCATGATTGCCATTATCAAAAGGCGTGCAGGAAAAGAGACCGACGACGCAAAATCCGAAATCGACTCGTTTGCGTCCCCCAACAGGCCCGGAATCAACGTCATCAGCAACATGGTAATTGATATGGTCAGACCCCAGAAGCCCATCCAAGTCACAATTGTGCCCCCGACCTGCCTACCCGTCGGCACTCGAATCGGAAATGCCGCTTGCAGGTCAAATCTGAAAACAATCGCGCCGAGCAGAGTCACCGCCAAAATTATCAGCTCCGTCATGGCGAGGCCGGGCATCCCATATTTATATTGCAGCCGTGAACCGACAAATATGAGCATAATTATCGCAGCGGCATAAATGATTATCCCGTAAAGCAGCGCCAGCTTACGCGGCCTTGTCTCCATGACATTTTCTTGTTCATCCAAATGCTCCACCCCATTTCACTTGGATTGTACCATACTGCTCCGGAAATTTCTACCCTATACTTTCACTCCGCCGTAATCGCGCAGCTTTCAAAAGACGCGGCGGCGCACGCTTAGCGCTTCACCCCATAAACTTCAACACGCCCACCGCTCATTAGAGAGCCGTTGTAGGCTCTGAAATTGATTGTATTAATAGGTGCAGTGGAGTTGGTCTCATATATTCCGGTACTCTCTTCTTTCCGATAGGTGTGATACCCTGTATGGCTATGCACCGCGACCTCTCTTGTCGCCAGAATCACCCGCTTGGACACAGGTGAATCCCTCATCACGTGAAGGGTGATGGTTGAAATCGCGCTTTGCGTCGATGCACCTCCGAATCCGATATGTATCAACCATTCTGAGAGGGTATTAGACGCAGAGTTCTCCCTTGGTTGACCATAGACACCCGTCATGCCGTTGAGAAGAACTTCCCCTGCATTAAAGTCGTTTGTCGCAGCGGTTATCGACACCGTAACGAATATCCGGCTGTAGTTCCAGATATCCACACCGAGATTTATATCCACCTGTTGTACGTTTCCGCTGAAATTGTGCTTGGATATTTTTTCATACGGAATTGCCAGAACAGATGCGCCAAGCGCGGATATTGATGAATCGATCGAGCTGAATCTGCTGTCAACGCCTTGAAATGCCGTATCGATTTTCAGATTGTCGCTGTTGAAATCCTCTCTCAGCACCGGGTCCGACGCCACCCATTGGTTCAGTTGAATTTTTGACGTTTTGTTTGTACTTGACATAGAAACTCCCCCTTTGTGTTTTCATAAGTAACTCACAATGGGGGAGCTTTTGCATATTTTAGTGCAAGTAGTTTTTCAGATGCCTTGCAGGAATCGCTTACTTTCTCTCGAAGCCGGATACAAAGCGCAGCGCGCCTGCCTCCTCATGCCATGCAACGGCGATTTTGTCGCCCACATTCAGGAGCACCGCCTCCGGAGCCGTGCCAGCAAAGAAGACATAATAGAAGCTGTCGTTCTTGAACTTCACATATATCTGCGTGTTCCCCTCGATAACAGCCGAGCGGATATCATCAATGGTCCCCTCGACGGCTGTTTTTTCGAGCTCCGCAGGAGCTTCTCCGAGGTTGTTCTGAGCCAGGATTCTGCGGTAATTCGCCTCGCATTCGGCAACAGTATCTCCGTTCGCGACTATCTGATACTGCTGAACATTGACCATCGCATACTGCTTGACCAGCCCCGCCGAATCCTTCAAGGCCATGAAGTATGTCGGCTGTGACGAAATATTCAGGAGCAGCGGGAAAGTCGCCTTATAGCTCAAGTGCTGAACAATACCCTCCGCCGAAGCTGCCGCGGAATATTCCTCCGCACCCGCGATCGGATAGTAATGCGTCTCTTTCGTGCGCTGGTTTGTCAGAATGAATCCGAGGTTCGAGTTGTCCGTACCGACGCTCGTGATGCCCGTGTACATGTAGACATCGTCCTCGTTGACGATATAGTTGTATCCGTCAGTCGTTTCAGTAACTCCGCGCTGTCCCAGCAGGGAGTTAATGAAGCCGTTCACATACATGCCGTAATAATCATATTGCTCAATAATCAGCTCCGCCGTGTAGCATCTGTCGACCCAGCTCGGCACTTCATTGTCGTCATAATATGTGCACTCACCGGTAATCGCGTTCACAAGGACGGCGCCCTGAATGTCAGTGCCGCCGAAGAGTCCGATGCGTTTGACAATCCTCGGGCAGACCCAATAGGGAACGCCTTCTTCGTTTATCTCAAATGTCGCCGCATCGAAGATGAAAGTCGGGTAATTAAAACGGAGATGCCTGTACAGGAAGCTTCCGAAGTGCTCCGCCGTCGTATATTTGATTCCCGTCTCTCCGGGGGCAATCTCGCTGATTCTCACGACGTCGACATTCTGTGTGACCATGTCTACGATAAGATATGCGGGAAGCCCTTCACGACGGTTATTGAACCATTTTATGACATCTCCATAGAGGAGAGGCGTCACGCGGACCGGGTGGCCCTTATAGTTTATCTGGGTATAATCCGGCGCGACCTCAAACTGAGAGACCATGTCCGGAAGCTCTCCAAGCTTACGAGTTCCCAGTCTTGTCGCCGAATCCTGATCCAACATCGGGATTTTGTCGAAGGAGACCTCGTGTATATCCTGAGTAAAATCGCCCTGCTCAACGGTCAGAAGCTTCTGATATGCGCCGGCTCTAAATATCGGAGCCGAAATGAGGTGTCCTATAGCGAAAATCGCTATAAGGGTGGCGGCCAAAATCGCCGGGATAAAGCAGTAATCCTTAATTACTTTAAGGATTTCCTTACCATCCTGCACATTGACATTGCTGATTCCCTGTGTGAATATCGAGAGCACACAAAAAAACAGGGCGAGGACGATAAAATAAGTGTAAAATTCAGGATCCTGCAAATTTATCGCGGGGAGGGTAACATAAAAATATACCAAGCCTACCACGATCGTGACAACCAGATTTAGCAGGGTACGCTGAACGGTTCCAAGATTCCTTAACTTGTCCAACATTCTTCCTCCTTCTCATCTCACTGCCGAAGCAGTGGTCTCATAAATTACTTATACTCTTCAAACAGCTCATTAAACGGTGCAATATCGCCTATAACGTGATAGACATGCTCCTCTCCGGGAAAAACGCCTTCGCGTATTTCTCTGATATATTCTTTATAAGCCTCGACGACGAGCGGAGCAATCTCCGCGTATTTCTTGACGAACTTCGGCGTGAACGCCTGAAACAGGCCTACTGTGTCGGCAAAAATCGTGAGCTGTCCGTCGCAGTCCGCTCCCGCGCCTATTGAATATACGGGGATTGAAAGCTTCTTCGCGATAAAGCCGCATACCTCGGGCGGAACCGCCTCGACGAGCAGGAAATTGGCTCCCGCCTTTTCAACAGCGAGCGCGTCCTCAATGACCGCGCGTGCCGATTCCAAGGTTCTTCCCTGAGCCTTGTGTCCTCCGAGCGAGCCCGAGGACTGCGGAGTGAGACCGATATGCCCGCAGACGACTATTCCGGCGGCGCGAATCGCCCTTATATGGTCGGCAACAAGAGTTCCGCCCTCGAGCTTGATGGCATCGCAATTGCCTTCCTTCAGGAAACGCACGGCGTTTCTGACTGCTTCTTCAGTGGAGACCTGATATGAACCGAAAGGCATGTCGCCCACTATCATCGTATTCGGAGCGCCCCGCCTGACCGCGCGGCAGTGGCTCAGGCAATCCTCCATTGTCACGGGAATCGTGGAGTCGTATCCAAACACCACCATGCCCATCGAGTCTCCGACAAGGATCATGTCCATACCGGCCTGCTCGGCAAAGGAGGCAAACGGCGTATCATACGCCGTAATCCAAGTCAGCTTTTCTCCATTCGCTTTCATTTTTGCAAGGTCAAGTACCGTTTTTTTCATCTTAAGCCGCCTTTCGCGCCCGCTCATTTACCAGCGGACAAATGCAATTAATTTTCGCTCATAACACTTATTATATAGGTATACAAAACAAAAAGCAAGAGCGCAGAAAAATCCTCAGATGTGTCTTTTTTAAGCAAGGCTCCCGAGGTGTATGCCCCGGAAGCCCTAAAAAACAAACTTATTTTCTCCGCTGCAAACCCCATCAAGCCGTGAGCTTTTCCACAGCTTTGACGAGGTCTGTCACAGTTTTGATATCCTGTGTGTACTCTTCGGTCACCAAAAAACCGTATATTTCCTCAAGCTCTGTTATGAGCTCCGCAATATCAAGGGAATCCGCGCCCAAATCCTCAACGAATCTCGTCTCCGGGCCGATCTGGCCGGCGGGGTATTCCAAATGCTTCGATATTATTTCCCGAATCTTCTCAAATATCATGACGAGTCTCCCGCGAATTATGATGATATACTGCGTTTAGCTCCACTCACGGGTCTGCGGTTTTTTCGCGCCTGTTCTTGCCGCATATGACACGACCACACGGCGGTTCGGTTCCGTACCTGTCGAACCCGTTGTGACGCCTTCAAAGTTTTGCAGGGCGGTGTGTATCACATGGCGCTCATAGGAGTTCATCGGCTCCAGAGCCATGCTCTTTTTGTATTTTATGACCTTTCCGGCCATTTTTTCCGCCAGCTTTATAAGAGAATCCTCGCGCTTCGCGCGGTAGTTCTCGGCGTCGACATTGATGTGGACACGCTTGTCGGCAGCGCGGTTAACAGCATAGTTAGTCAGGTGCTGTATGGCGTCGAGCGTCTCTCCGCGGCGTCCGATGATGAGGCCCATGCCCTCTCCGCGAAGGTCGATGCTGAGTCCGCCGCCTTCTCGCGGCTTTGTTATGATATCCGCCTGCGCGCCCATATGGCCGAGCAGTCCGCGCAGGAATTCCTCGGCGCGGTCACGAACCTCGCCCTGCTCACCCGTCAGCTCAACCAACGCAGCAGCTGCGGTCGACACAGCGGCGCGGGTAACCACCGATGACTCCGCTTTAGGAAGCGGCGCCTCATCCGGCGCTTCATAGCTCACGCGGACGACAGCGGGCGATGCTCCGATACCAAGAAAACCGGATTTCGCGCGCTCTATAAGTTCAACGGAAACCTCATCCCGATCCAAGCCCAGCTCGTTCAATGCGCTCTGGATGGCTTCCTCCTCATTTTTTCCGGAAAAATCTCTGGATTTTATCATAGCTTTCTCCTATTTTATTCTTCATCCTTTCATGGATTCACCGCCGACAGATGCGGCGGACAAATCCTCAGGATCATTTATGCTTCTGCCTCCTCCGCATTGGCATCGGCTGCATCCTCAGTCTCCCCGTCGGAGTCTGTAAAGCGGGCCTCCATATAGGCTCTGCCCCGCGCATATTTGCGGTTTCCGACTTGGGATTCGGGCTGAATGGCATCGTCCTTACCCTTCTTCTGGGCATTCACGATTGCCTGACGTTCCTCTTCCTTCACCTTTTCCTGTTTCTGGCGCTTGCGCCTCGAGGTGCTCGGATTCGCCTGAGTCGCGCCTTGGAGCTTCAAGCGCTCGGTTTCGATGCGCTTTCTCTCAATGTCCGCGTCGTGAGCCCTCTGACGTTCAATTCTGTCCGCGTCCTCCGCGTCCATCATCTTGTTGAAGCGTTTATTGAGCCACAAATCCTGAAGAACCATCAAAACCGCTCCCGCGGCCCAATATAGGCTCAGCGCCGCCGGAACCTGAAATCCGATAACGAGGGACATGATAGGTGACATATATGTCATCATTTTCATGGTACCCGCCTGATCCGCCGACGTGGGCGGAGCCGACTTCTGCGATATCTGCACCTGCCACAACGAGAGCAACGCAGAAATCACCGGGATGAGGAAGAGCCCCACCGCCGGAAGCCAAATTGCGCTGGACGACCAGTCCACATCCGTAAAGAACGTCCAGCTCGGCTGTGCGCCGAGGTTGATGCCGAGGAACGAGAAATCAAGATCTGTCGCTCCCGGGAACAGCTCTTTTATCGAGCCGAAATTCTCATAGAAAGTGTTGACAATATTGAGCTGCTCATAGTATCCGGCCTTCTCAGGAGTCACATATGAGCCCATTGTCACGAGCTTGTCCGTCAATACTTCGATCTGGGTCACATTGAGGTTCATGATATAAATCAGCGGCTGGCGGACGATTGTCAGGAGCATGATGATGATTGGCAGAGGAATAATTCCCCATACGCAACCGGACATCGGATTTATCTTCTCCTCACGGTACAGGCGAGAAACCTCTTCCTGATACTTCTGCTTGTTGCCCGCGTATTTCTTTTCAAGCTCTTTCAGGCGCGGTGCAAGCCGCGTCATACGCAGAGAGCCCCTCTTTGACTTCATCTGGAACGGCAGCAAAACAAGCCTGATCGCGAGAGCGAACAGGATCAATGCAACGCCGTAGTTCCCGGTGACTGTATAGAACAGGCGCAAAAGCTGCGCAAACGGCCAAATTATTATTTGAGTAAAGGACATCCGTTATAAGCTCCTTCATTAGTATTGTAGCTCCGAGTGAGCGTCACGGTACCGGATCATAAAACTCATGCTCACCCCTATGGAACGGATGGCACCGCAAAAGCCTGCGCACCGCCAGATATGAGCCCTTCCCCGCGCCGTATTTCTCAAGCGCCTCAAGGGCATATTGGCTGCAAGTGGGTACAAACCGGCAGCTCGGCGCAAGGCCGGGTGATATATACCGTCTGTAAAAACGCACAAGCGCTATCAACACGCGCTTCATCTGGACAAGATCCCCAGCTTGGACGCACAGTCGAAAAATGAGCGCTCAAGCTCCGCATAGGTCGCATACCGGGCGCGCACCCGCGCCACAATGACGATGTCATATCCCGGCTGAAGGCTCTGCGCATTCAACCTGTATATTTCACGTATGCGGCGGCGAACACGATTTCGCTGAACCGCGCCTCCGAGCTTTGTCGTGACAGTAATACCAACTCTGTTTGTTCCGCGCCCGTTTCGACGGATATAGAGCACGAGCAAACGATTGGCCGTACTCCTGCCGCTTTTATAGAGGCGCCGGAAATCCGAGTTTTTTTTCAGGGTGACCGTGGCTTTCAAGCGGGCAACGGCCTCTTAGTAGGAGAGCTTCTCTCTGCCCTTTGCTCTGCGTCTCGCCAGGACCTTGCGGCCGTTTCTGGTCTTCATTCTCTTGCGGAATCCGTGTTCCTTCTGGCGCTGGCGCTTTTTCGGCTGGTAGGTTCTTAACATCTTTTTTTACCTCTTTCAAAAAAATATACTCAACAACGCCTCCCAATTGCGGCGGCGCAGTAGTTGACAAATCACTGTCTCCCCGCAGTGCGGGCATAAGACAATTAGTTTATTATACCCTCACATCAATACCATGTCAACATCATGTTGCTCAAAACCTATCCCGCGTCCCGCGCCTCATACAGCGCGACGAACTCCTCGAGGCAGAGCCCGTGCTCCATGATATATGTCGCCGCCTCAACGCCGACATATCTATAGTGCCACGGCTCAAACATGATCTTCGTTATGTCCTGCTTGTCCTCCGGAAAGCGAAGAATGAAGCCGTATTCCGCCGAGTGCTCTTTCATCCACTTTGAAAGCTCCGTCGCAGCAAGGGATTCGTTCATATACTGATAATACTGGTCTACAATGTCGACAGCCAGCCCGAGCTGGTGCTCGCTTGTGCCGGGAATCGCCACGATGCGCGCGGCGGCGGCATATGCCGCGTCCTCCGCGAGGCCCGCGTTGCGCTGCTCCTGCACCTTGTTGTTAAAGAGATATTCCTGCGTAGAGTGCGGCCGGTATGAGGACGTGACAATGACATTCAGGCCCGCCGCCCTGCCTCCGGCCACAAAGGCTCGGAGCGCATCCGCCGCGCGCTCGTCAAAATTCTGTCCGTTCTCGAGCTCAACCGTCGTTGGAATATATTCTCCTGTCAGCGGTCGCTCCGTGTTAACAAGTCGCAGCTCCCAGGAGGAGATATCCACATCCGGCAGCTCCGGCGTGGGCTCCGGCGTCGGGGTTGGCGGAGCCGTCGGAGTTGGCGTCGGCGTCGAAGCCGGGGTGAGCGTCGGTGTCGGCGCGGGAGTTCCGATCGGCGTGAGATTCTCCGTCTGCACTGCCTCCTCCTCACGTTGCTTCTCCACCTCCGCAAACCTCATATACGTCATATATCCAAGCCCCAGCAGCAACAATACCGCCAGCGCAAGCAGCGCCACATTTTTTGTATTCATTCCACAAATCCTTTCGCTTCCCTTATTGACGAGCGTCGCAGTCCCGCGCCTCCGGCCTTCTGTCAGCCTGAGCTCAGCATTGTGAACCGCAAATCAAGGTTGACCAGGTGCATGTTGTAATTGATGATATCATTTCCGGCAACGCAGGCAATCGTGGCCGCGCTTGAGCCCTCCGAAGTCTCAAGTCCCTCCATCTGCAAGCCATTCAACCTGGTCCAAAGCTCCGCCACTTCCTGAGTGCCCATACTCAAAAACTTGCTCTCGGCAGAGCCTCTTTCCCCACCGACAAACACGGAGCTCACATAGAAAAAGTATACCTCGCCTGTGTCGATATCAATATATGTGTTGACCCATGTCTCCCAGCTTCGGGCGAACCGCCCGTACACATGCCAGACCCGCGCGGTCTCTCCCTGCGTGTTCGTGAAGCTGTAATACCCGCCGCCTCGTTCCTTGACAGTGTAGCCCAGATCCAATTTCCGTCTGAAAAAGTTTGTCTCCTCGTCCCAGATTTCGTCATCTTCCGGATCTCCTCTGCCCCGAACCAGTCTTGGCTCGTCCTCAAGGACGAATCCCTCCATCAGCCGTTCAAACCGGGCATCCAGCCACTCNCGCTGTTCGCCGCTCAGGGAATCTCTCCCTATCCGCAATATTTCAAGCCCCTCCGGCAGCGTCGGCTCCCCCGACGAGACGCTTGCCCGGGCCGCATAGTCCATGTGGAGCCTGACCATCTCGACTTTCGCATTTCGCGGCATCTCGCTGTTCGGAATCGGAGCCCATGTCGCGGGGGAATCATACGGTGCCTCCTCCCCTACAAAGGCAAGCGGTAGCAGCGCCGCCCCAACGAGAACCAAAACAAGCGCGGCAACACCGGCGGTATAGCTCCAAATCGGTCGTATCTTCACTGTCCGCCCTCCCTCAGAAAGACGCGCACGATCGTCCCCTTACCGGGAGAACTTTCATATTCAAGCTTTGAACCGTGCAGCTCCGCGATGCGCTGGCAAATCGCGAGCCCAAGCCCTGCTCCGTTCTGGGAGCGCGAACGGGATTTGTCGATCACGTAGAACGGCTCGGTGATTTTTTCAATCTCCTCGGGATTCATGCCGCGTCCGTAATCCTTGACATAGAAAGCGTAGCCGCCCTCCTCACGTTTTCCGTATAGCTCGACCTTCTGCCCCTTTCGACTGGCCTTGCGCGCGTTGTCCACGAGGTTTATGAGCAGAGTTTTGAACAAATCAGGCTCGATGGCGACCTCTCCCCTATCCCAGCGCATGTCCAGCGTGAGGCCGTCGCCCCCCGTGGACGGAACCGAGACGGCGGCGACATCGCGTATAAAATACCCGGCGTCCATCCTGCGCCGCTCGAAGTCGCTCTTCCCTGCAACTATTATATCCATAAGTTTCAGGGAAAGAGCCTCCAATCTGCGCCCCTCGGAAAAAATGTACCCGGCCGCGGTGAAGCGCGGCTTCGGAGCCATGTCCTTCGAGCGCAGCATGTCCGCGTAGCCTATTATTGCCGTGAGAGGGGTTTTCAGCTCATGGGCAAACGACGCGATGAATTCCTCGCGCTTCTCCGCCGCGTCCTCTAGGCTGGCAAGTGCCTTTTCCAGCTCATGTACCCTCATGTGGACGGCGGCATTTTCCCGCGCCGCGCTGTGCCGCAAAAGAGCCGATGCAAACGAAACCGCGCCTCCGCCGATTAACGACGAAAGCGTAAGAAAAGCGACATACGCCGCATAGCTGTTCGTGATTTGCGCCTCGCTTCGCACAGCCATGCACATACCCGCGCATATGAGGACCGCAATGGTCAGAGCCGCGGCCAAAAAAATTTTAAAATCCTGCCTCATATCTCCAGTCTGTAGCCCACCTTATATATCGCTTTGATTTTTTCCTCCCAGCGCAGCTTTTTGCGCAGTCTCTGCACATGCAGGTCGACCGTGCGGCTGTCGCCCATGTAGTCACTCTCCCACACGCGCTCATATAGTGTCTCACGAAACAGCGCGATGTTCGGATTCCGCACAAACAGCAATAGCAGCTCATATTCTTTCATCGTGAGCGCCACCACATTCCCGTTTTTCAAAACAGTACGCGAGCGGGTGTCTATCCGCACCTCTCCGAGCGAAATTTCCTGCTGGAGCTTGCCTGAGCGGCGCAGTATGGTTTCCACACGCGCGAGCAGCTCCACGATTTCGAAGGGCTTCACAAGGTAGTCGTCCGCGCCGAGGCGCAATCCGCGCACCCTGTCCTCCACGCTCCCCTTTGCCGTCAGAAAAATCACAGGGATTTCAAGGGGCTTTATATATTCCAGAAGCTCGTATCCGTCGACCTCCGGGAGCATTATATCGAGCAAGATAAGATCAAAACGCTCCTTTTCGATGATGTCGGCGGCCTCCATGCCGTCATAGGCGCACCTGCAAAGATATCCCGCCTCGGTCAGATTCATCTCTATCAGGTCATTGATGGGCTTTTCGTCCTCGACCACCAGTATTTTTATCACACAACCGCCTCCAAAAACGGCTCTTCACATCCCCGTGTCAAGTCGCTCAAATTTTTTCTATATCAACGCAATATCGGCGCAAATCCGCTCAACAACATCCTCGGTACTCATATCCGCGCCAAGCATTTTTTCTTTGATATAGGGCAAATAATCCCTGTCATGCCACCAGCGCCGCATTTCTGTCTCACCAAATTCATTCGCGTTCGCTTTACTCAAATGGCGCTTCAGTGTCTCTTCAAACGTCAAATCAAAATAGTACGCAAAAATATTTTCGCCATAAAGCTCCAAAGCAAAGTCGAATAATATTTGGTATTGCTCGGCATACAATATTCCTTCCAGAATGGCAACTTCGCAATTCTCATAGGCAAACATCACGAGGGTTTTAAGCAAATCTATGGCTTTATTTCCTGGCCTGTCCCGGACAAATATCATTTCACGGCGGACAACATCCTGAGAAATAAGCATCGTTCCCATGCCGAATTTTCTCTGCAATGCCCTCCCTGCCGTCGTTTTTCCGCTGCCGGAATTCCCACGGAGAATAATAATCTTCGGCATCATTTTCCCCCTAACAGCAACGGCTTTTTTTCGCGCTCCTATTTCCCGCCAAATAGTTTGCGCCCTTCATCACGCAGTAAATCCCCACAGCGGAAAGAGCCATCAGAACTACCACGGTTGCCGGATACTGCTCGAAGCCGAGCCAGCGTTGATTTTTGCCGCTGTCGCCGAGGGCAAGCCACCAATTATAGGAGGACAGGCAGACAAAAATGATGGTCGCGCCGCCCGCGATGCCGCTGAAAACCGGCTGTTTCGCGACACACAGCACCAACGCGAGAACCGCCAGCGCCAGCGCAATCAGCCCGAATATTACCGTTTCCATCATTCCCATAAAAGCTCCCCCACGTTTTCTATAATCTGTGTCGCCCGCATGTCAAGCTTAAACAAAGCTTATTTCCTACATGCACCGAAACCCACCGTTATTAGAGTTATGATGAAACAGTTCCGCGTTTCTCGCGTTGTCATTCCGGCCTCCGAGCCGGAATCTTTGCCGACGAAGGTTGCGGGACAAGCCCGCATTGACGAGGGATATGCTCTCTTTTCACATCTACGTGCCCCGTGTCAAGTCGGAACAAAAAAACAAATCACACTTCGGCATTTTCCCAATGACTTACGCTTATCCTTTTCGCAAAAATTCCTTTACTTTTTCAAGGTGTCTCGGATGAAACAGCGGGAAAGAAAGTTCATGCGGTATATCTTGAAAAAAATCTATTTTTTCAATTTCTGACTCCGGCAAGTCGCCCAATTTCATTATATCTGCATAAAACAATAAACCGTAGTCATTTATCTGATATGCACATATCGGCGTGATTTCAAATCGTTCAGCACCTGTTTCTTCATACAATTCTCTTTTTGCCGTGTCAAGGATAGCCTCGTTCTCTTCCCTATGGCCGCCCGGCAATTCCCATTTGCGTGTTTTATTTTTGCAGAAAATCCATTTGCCCATATATCTCGCAACTATTACCGCGTACTTTAGCTGCGAATCGTCAATCTTATCAATTTCATAAAACCTAACATCCATACGTAATTCCTCTTATCAGCTAAATAAAATTCCCTGAAATTGCAATTCCGGCTTCCATGACCTACGCGGCAGCCGCAGATTTTCTCTTCGCTCCAAATTCCCGCCGCAGAGTGTCTTGCTCCCGCAATTTTATCTCCGCTATCCATCATCATTGTATCATTCGGCGTATTTTTATACAAGTCCCGCAAAAATTTGAGCGCGGCACGAAACAATCGTGCCGCGCTTTTTAGGTAAAAATATTCTCAGCTTACCGCCTTGAGCCTGTCTATCAGCACATCGCCGACAACAGCCATGTCCTCGGCGTTGAAGGCGTATTGGAAATTGTCGGAAAACAGTATCTGCGAGGAGGGCTGGAACTCGTCGTCCGCGCCCCAGAGAATGAGCCGCACCGTGAGGTTTCCAAGAAAGGCGATATCGAACGCCTTGTCTCCGCCCGCCGCGGCCACGCCGCCGACGGCGAGGCACACTTTCTCAAACTTGTCGAGGCTCCGCCCAAAACCAAACGCGAGACGCAGGATGCAGCGGCCATTGAAATTCGCCTTATAGACCTCTCCCCACGGCATTTCAGCGTAAGCAAGGAATTTTCCGCCGGGCTCGACGAAGCGGGCCTCCAGCAGGAAGCGGGCAAGCAATATCCGCTCAACGTCCCTCAAACCCTCGCCTGATTCCGAATATTTCGCCTCAAATTCGGGGTGGGTTATCGTGACATCGCGCCCGATGAAGCGCAAGTGAAAGGTTTTGCTCTCAGCTTTATATTCCGTCCCCGTGCGCTGCGCCATCTCGAGAGGATCGCCCTCGGCGAACAGTCCGAGGTAGTGCTGCAACGGGATTTGAGTTTTATTGTCTATTTTTTCCATTTTATTCCTCCATGGGCGGGAACAGGGCTGCGTCCGTGTGCGGCAGGAAAGAGGCCGCGACAAATGCATCCATATATCCCGGATGTGTACTCAGCTCAAGGTAGGTCATTCCGCGCCCGAGCTTGTGAACCTTCCACTCCGCCTCCGCCGAGAGGAGCATGGCGCACGCGCCGGTG
>JGI994J12354_10003819_pt1 | contig 13834 bp, 12 predicted proteins | sample IntmicLarv3ML3BL_FD_12354 | JGI IMG/M metagenome (IMG submission 12354)
ACTATCGCTCCGGCGTTTTTGCGCGGGTTCAGCGAGCTGTATGGGTCCTGGAATACTATCGACATCTTGCGGCGGAATCTTCTGAGCTCATTTTCGCTGAGGGTGGATATTTTCTCGCCCTCAAAGGTGATGTCGCCTTCCGTCGGTTTATAGAGGCGCAGAATGCTGCGTCCAACTGTCGTTTTTCCGCATCCGCTCTCTCCGACCAGACCGAGGGTTTCGCCCGGCTTTATGGCAAGGGAGACATCGTCGAGCGCTTTGACATCGCCGATCTTTCTCTTGAAAAGGCCGCGCCTGACGGGGAAATACATCTTTAGATTAGTAACCTCTACGAGGTTTTCACTCTTTGTCACAGTTTCAGTCATTCCTAACCCCCCAGTTTAACGGCACAGGTTGAATAGTGCTGTCCGTCAACATGTGTCAATTCAGTGGTCGGCTGCTCGAAGCAGCTCTTCTGACGATACCTGCATCTGGCCAGGAACGGGCAGGTGTCAGGCCTGTTCACCAGTGAGGGCGGCATTCCCGGAATCGGCACAAGCTTTTCGCCGAGCTTCGGCACGCATTGCAGCAGACCCTCGGTATAAGGGTGCATCGGGTTCGCCCAGATTTCATCGACAGTTCCCGATTCAACCACCTGGCCCGCATACATTACATTGACACGGTGGACATACCTCGCAACGACACCGAGGTTATGCGTGACCATTACAAGTGCGGTTTTATATTTGTTGACCATCTCATACAGCAGCTCAAGCAGCTGAGCCTGTATTGTGGCGTCAAGCGCCGTTGTGGCTTCGTCGGCGATAATCAGTTTGGGGTTGCAGAGCATCGCCATAGCGACCATAACGCGCTGCCTCATTCCGCCGGAGAGCTGGTGGGGATAGTCGTCGATGCGCTTGCCGGGGTCGGGGATACCAACCTGGCTCAGCATATCAATGCTCTTTTCGCGGGCTTCTTTGAATTCCGTTCCCAAGTGCTCCATCATGACCTCGGTCATCTGGCGGCATATTGTGAGCGCCGGATTCAGGGATGTCATCGGCTCCTGAAATATCATCGAGATATCGCGGCCGCGGATCGCGCACATCTCGCGGCTTTCCCTTTTGTACTGCAAAAGGTCCGTGCCGTTAAAGTCGACGGTACCCGCAACGATTTTTCCGGGGGGGTTGGGCACCAATTGCATGACTGAAAGCTGGCTGACTGATTTTCCGCATCCACTTTCGCCGACGATGCCGACGATTTCGCTTTCGTCAACCGTATACGAAACGTTATTCACGGCGCGAACCGTTCCGCGTTCCGTCTTAAACTCCGTTGAGAGGCCGGTTACAGTTAATAATCTTCCCATTCCTTACACCTTGTCCCTTTTTAGTTTAGCGTTCCGCGCAGTCTCGGGTCGAGTGCGTCGCGCAAGCCGTCGCCCACCATGTTAAACGAGAACACCAGCAGCATTATCGCAAATCCGGGAGCTATAGAAAGCATCGGCCTTGTCATAAGGTACTTGTATCCGTCCTGACACATGGCACCCCATGCGGCTGTCGGAGGCGTGATGCCGATTCCGAGGTAGCTGAGTCCGGCCTCGGCCATTATCGAAGAACCCATCATCATGGTCATCATGACTATGAGCGGCGACATAATGTTGGGAAGTATGTGCTTGAATACCATACGGCCCCAAGTTGCGCCCATCGCTTTCTCCGCCATTATATAGTCGTTCTGCTTGACGGACAAAACCTGCCCGTTGACCATTCGGATATATCCCGGGAACATCGCCACCGCAACAGCGACGACGACAGCAGGAATCCCGTTTTTCATAGCTCCGACAATCAGCAGCGACAAGACCAGGCTGGGGATGGCCATTATGGCGTCCGTCGTTCTCATGATTGCTGTCTGAATCCAGTTATCGGCAAATCCGGCAGCGAGTCCGATGATTGTACCAATCGAAGCGCCGACGATGACCGAGAAGAGACCGACGAGAAGAGCAACGCGCGAGCCGTGGATAATACGGCTGAGAAGATCTCTTCCCAGTGCGTCTGTTCCGAGAAGGTGCTGCGAGCTCGATTCTGCGAGAACGTTCTTTAGATTTTGCTTAAAGGGATCATACGGGGCGACAACATCCGCAAGCAGTGCCATGAGGATCATGAGCACCAGCAACACAAAACCAAAAACGACTATTTTCCTTGCGAAAAAGACTCTGAAGAATCTTTTGAATTCATTAACCGGGGGCAATAACGCATCTTCCAATACCTCAAACTCATCAATGGGTGTGGGTATTATCGGGTTTGTTTTACGAATTTCATTTACATCCATATCCACATCACCTTTTAAATTAATCGTATTGAATTCTGGGGTCAATCCAACCGTAGAGCAGGTCAACGATAAGGCTGGATACGACGACCACCGCCGTCATGACGACGGTTACGCTCTGAACAACTGTGTAGTCGCGTCCGAGCATTGCGTCCACGAGGAATTTGCCCATTCCGGGAATGACGAAAACTCTCTCAACAACGACGGAGCCGCCGACGATCATTCTGAGCATTTGGCCCTGAAGGGTCACGACCGGCATGAGGGAGTTTTTCAGAACATGCTTAAAGAGAACCTTTCTCTCGTTCATGCCCTTTGCCCACGCTGTTCTGATATAGTCCTCTCCGAGAACCTCAAGCACGCTGGAGCGGGTCTGACGGGCGCTGGAGGCAATCGGGCCGAGCGCCGTGACGAATACCGGAAGTATGCTCTGCTTCACACACAGTCCGAAATTAACCCACGGCAGCGTATAGCCATAAATCGGCAGCCACTGAAGCCTCATGCTGAAAAGGAATATAAGCATTATAGCAACCCAGAACTGCGGCGCGGTGATTCCTATATTGGCAAAAACCGTCACGAGGTTGTCTATAAATTTTCCTCTTCTGATCGCACTAATGATTCCGAGCATCGGACCGACGACAAGACCTATGAGGAACGCCGTGGAGCCGACCATCAAGGTGACGGTAACTCTGTCCTTAAGCTGTTCGCCTATATTATAGTTATGCATCAGGGAAGTTCCGAAGTCCCCCTGAAGCATCTGAGAAAACCACCTCAGGTACTGAACTGGCAGCGGATCGTTCAATCCCTTCNCTTCCCTGAGNGCTTCGATCATTTCAGGCGTCCATTCTTGAGTTGCGTTCGCTGAGATAAGCATTTGGATAGGATCACCCGGCAGCGCTCTCAACAAGAGAAATACAATTATGCTGACGATAAATATGACGATTAAAGCCTGAAGCACTCGCCGTATTACATACGTTGACATACCCCGCATCGTATAATGCTTTGTGCATTATACTCTCCTTTCTTTACAGTCTTAACTATTCCTTTACAGGATTCTTCTCCTCTCCGGCAGAGCATAATGCCGGTTGGCAGCGGATATGGGGAATTCCCTTTTCCCCGGTGTTGACTGTTCTCCCGCTATTCCACGCTATTTGCCGCCTTAACGGGACAAATCGCAGCAGTCACACCCGTCCGGAACTGATTATCGGACAGTGGAACTACTCCCGTTTTAGCGTGCCTCCTTTCGTTTTCGCGGCTCCGGCCACTTGATATCCCCTAACTTTTCACATTTCGTCTATCTCCCGCTAAATGTTAACAGTTCGCGGTAAATGTCCGGGCGTCCCTCCTAACAAACTCGACTGCAACTTCAATGATACATCACCTCAGCAGCAACGGCAACGAGTTTATAACATATTATACATTTCTGGCCGATATTTCAAGAGGTTTTTTATTTATTTTTTAAGTATATTCGTATCAAGCACTTGAAATATCAGAAAAAATGACTCAATTATAATTATTACCGATAAATAAAAGCCAACCCTCATCGTTCAGGACGAAAGCGTCGGCCTCCGGAAATTCTCTACACGGCAGGTTCGTTTTCATCCAAGCGCTCAGATGCAACAAGAATAGTCCAATTCACGCCGAACTTATCAGTCAAGACGGCCTGAAGAGGACTGTAGAAAGCATCAGTCGGCGGGAGATGAACCGTCCCCTCCGCCGAGAGCCTCTCGAATATTTTCTGCGCCTGCGAAATCGTGTCCACCGACAGGGCGAGCCTGAGCATATTTCCCCGGCTTATCTCCGAGGTATCGTCGGCAAACCAGAAAACATCGCCGCAGATGTCCATCTGCGCGTGCATAATCCACTCGCCGAGGCGGGTAGGGTGCGGATTCGTCGAGAGGTAACCGTTGTATGCCTTTATCATATATGGCTTGCTGTCAAAGACCTTGCTGTAGAATCTTATGGCCTCCGCGCAATTTCCGTTAAAGTTCAGATAGGGTATTACCATTTTTATTCACTCCGAATAACAAATACTCCAGAAATAAGGATGCATACGATTATAACCCTAGTTGCCGTGATTTACAACAAAAAAACTCCCCAAAAAGCCCTCCATACTGTAATTATGTCGAAATGCGTAAAAATGCTCCGTGATTTTTGACAAATCCGCAGAAATGATTTACATTTCGCGAAAAGCTGAGTTACACGGGCTGTGCAACCTTACACCCCTTTTTTCAATGGAGGGACGAGACGGCAGAGTTTTTTGCCGGCTGCATTGACAATATTGCCGATTCTGATATAATTTTTGTGCAAAGAATATAATTTTATTGGCGAAGGAGTGATTTGGTGTGAAGATAAACGCCGCCGTAACTCGTGAGATTAAAACACCGTATATCATAGAAGAGGTGGAGCTCGCTCCGCCCAAGGCCGGAGAGGTTCTCGTCAAAATCGCTGCGAGCGGCATGTGCCACACAGATGAGATGATCCTGAACGGAGAAATGCGCAGTCCTTTCCTGCCCATCGTGCTCGGACACGAGGGCAGCGGGATCGTCACCGAGGTCGGGCCGGGCGTACGCGGCTTCAAGGCCGGAGACCGTGTCTGCCTCTCGATAAGCTACTGCGGGGAGTGCCCCTCCTGCCTCTCGGCGCGCCCCTATGCCTGCGAAGAGAGCGGAAGGCTCAATTTCGGCGGACGCGCCTATGACAACACCACGCGGCTTTCAAAGGATGGGGTTGAGCTCGCCTCATTTTTCGGCCAGTCCTCCTTCGCTACATATTCCGTTGTTCACGAGAACAACCTCGTGCTTGTGCCGGACGGCATAGACCTCGCCCTCACGGCCCCTCTGGGCTGCGGAATCCAGACGGGCGCGGGAACCGTATTGAACTTCTTAAAGCCCGCTCCCGGCTCCTCGATAGTCGTATCCGGCTGCGGCGCGGTCGGCATGAGCGCCCTGATGGCGGCAAAGATTTGCGGATGCTCGACGATAATCGCGGTCGACGTGGTCGATTCAAGGCTGCAAACCGCCCTTGAGCTCGGCGCGACCCATGTGGTCAACGCGAGGGAGGTCAATACCGTCGAGGCGGTCATGGAAATCACAAAGGGGCGCGGTGTGAGCCACGCGGCGGATTGCAGCGGACGGAGCGAAACCACACGCGCAACGCTCAACTGCACGGGATACTTCGGCGTCTGCGCCGTCGTCGGCGCCGGACAGGAGCTGACTATCAACGTGGGCGGCGAGCTGAGCGGACGCCACCGCATACTCGCGGGAATAACGGAGGGCCACAGCAGGCCGAAGCAGTTCATACCCCAGCTCATGGATTTCATCATGGAGGGTCGCTTCCCGCTGGACAAAATCGTGAAATATTATGATTTTGAAGATATCAACACCGCGCGGGAGGATTCCCGCACCGGCGGCACCCTGAAGCCCATCCTGCTCATGAAATAACGCGGCACTGCCGCTTTCAAGGAAGTGTCTATACCCGCATGAACAATAAACTCACAAAAATACTCGCCATCATACTCGTGCTCATCATGCTGCTCGTCGGCACATCCGCGCATGTTCTGGCGGATTTCGGAGATTTTTCCGGAGACACCGATTACGGCGGGGGCTATGACGACGACTACGACGATTACGATGATGACTACAGCTATGATGACGATGACGATTACGTCTACGGCTCCATTTACGACAGCAGCGGGGGCTCCGGTGGCAGCGTCACTTCGGACGAGGAGCCCGGCTGGGGAGAGTTCATATTATTTATCCTGATTTTCGGCCTCCCAATATTCCTCTATCTGAGAGGATTATTCAAACGCGCCAAGTCCGCAAACCTCGCGGACGCAAAGCGGCGCGGCACTCCCGGCGCGGCACCTCTCTCCACCGAACTGAAGCCCGTTGACGAAATCAGGAAATGGGACCCCGCTTTCTCCGAAGATGAGATAACGGAGCGCCTGAGTAGTCTCTATGTCCGGATGCAGAACTGCTGGACAGCCCGCGACATCACGCCCTTGCGCGGAGATTTCACGGATTCTCAGTTCGCCCAATACAGCGGCCAGCTCAAACGCTACAATGACGCGCGCCAAACCAACATGATTGAGCGCATCGCCGTCCTCGGCGTCGATTTGCTGGGCGTGCGGCAGGACGACAAATATGACATCCTCGTCGCCAATCTCTCGACGCGCATCACGACCTATGTCACCGACGACAAGACGGGCGAGGTTCTCCGCGGCAGTCCCGATGAGGAAAAATTCATGCAATACGAATGGTCGCTTGTCCGGCCCCGCGGCTCGCAGACCGTCCCGCGCAGCGGCAACACAGCTTTCAACTGCCCGAGCTGCGCCGCCCCGATGAACATCAACCAATCCGCGCAGTGTCCGTATTGCGGCTCCGTCGTGACGCGCTCGGAATTCGATTGGGTCATCGCCGGAATAAAGGGCCTGTCTCAACAAACTTCATAAAAAACCAATGAGCGTATCAAAACCGGTAATCCCGTTTTTGATACGCTCATTTCATGCCGTCAAAAAGCTTGTTTTTATCGCAATAGTTTGTGCTCGTCTCCGTGCGCGGGCGGCAGATAGGCTTCCGTCCGGAGCTTGAATCGCCCAACCATNCCCTTCAGCGCGGTGGCCTGACCGCTCATCTCCTCGGCGGAGGCGGCGCTCTCCTGCGCCGTGGCGCTGTTCTGCTGAACCACCTGACTCACCTTGTCGACGCCTGTGTTGACCATCTCGATGGCCTGGCTTTGCTCTCTCGTAGAGACCGCAATCTCGTTCACAATCGCCGTGCTCTCGTTTATGCCGTCCACGATGGTTTTCAGTGATTCGTTTGTTTTCCGCGCGAGCTGAGCGCCCATCTCCGCCTTTGTCACAGTGTCGGCGATAAGGCTTCCCGTTTCCCGCGCCGCCTCCGCGCTCCTTCCCGCGAGATTGCGAACCTCCTCCGCAACCACGGCAAAGCCGCGGCCCCGCTCACCCGCGCGGGCGGCCTCAACGGCGGCGTTCAGGGCGAGGATGTTCGTCTTGAACGCGATGTCGTCGATGACCTTGATAACCGCGCTGATGGCTTGGCTGGCCGCGCTGATATCCTCCACCGCCCGGGTCATGCTCTGCATCTGTTCCCCGCTCTGGCGGGCGCTGAGCTTTATCGTATTGGCCAAGTCGGCGGCCTGTTTCGTGCGCTGCGCCGTCTCGCGTGTTTTATTCGCCACGTCGCTCAGGCCGGACAGAAGCTCCTCGACAGCGGCCGCCTGTTCCGTGGAGGCCGCCGCAAGCTGCTGGGCGCCCTCGGCGATCTGACCGGAGCCGACCGATACCTGCCCGGTCGAGATATTTATCTCTCCGAACATGTCGTTCAGATGATTCACCATCAGCTCCGTGGCATTTCCGAGCGTGTCGCGCTCGCCCGCTTTCTCAACGGCCACGGACAGGTCTCCGTCGGCCACCTGCCTCAAAACCTCGGATTTGGTGATAAGGGCACTCATCATGTCCGCGAAGGCCCGGGCTGTCTGCCCCGTCTCGTCGTCGGCGGTGGCGTCATAGCGTATCTGGGCTGTGAGCTCGTCCGAAAATTCCAGACTGCCCGTTTCGCCGACCTGTTTTGTGGCCTGCATTATTCTTTTGATGGGCGCTGCTATGATATCCGATAGGAAAGACGCGGAAAACACCGCCAGACCGATTCCGGTCGCGACTGCGGCTATCTGCACTATTGCGGCGATGTATGCCAGCCGATTGTTCTCATTCGCCTTCACCTCAGCCGCTTTCAGATTCATCTCAAATGCCTCGTCCATGTGTCCGGAGATAACGGCGCCCATATCGTCAATCTGTTTCATGGCTATGTCCATGGCCGCTTCGTCACCGGAGGCGGCCGCCGCGAGCATCGCGGCCTTGTGCTCCGCAAATTCTCCGAAATAAAGCCTGTCTATCGTGTTGTAGACGGCTTTCTCCGCGTTGCCGGTTATCGTGTCGCGATACAGCTTGAGCGTCTCCTCAAACAGCGCTTCCTTGTTGTGCAGATCCTCCCCCTCCGATGCCGAGAACTGCGGCTCCGTAATCCGAAAAATCAGCATATTCGCCAAGCAGATGCGCTGCGTGGCGAGCGTGTCATACATAACGGCCAAATTCCCCATGGGCTTGGTGCTCTCTTCATACATCTCCTGCTCCCCGCCGCATGGTTTGTATGCTGAGTATTCCCGCCAGCCCGACGGAGGCGGCGATGACGGCCACAACCAAAAAAGAGATCATCAGTTTGCTTTTCAGCTTTAAATTTCGATATCCGTTCACGGCGTTTACCTCCAAATGCCATATGGCACCCCAATATATGGGCATATCCCAAATTTTCCCTATTTTATATTAATATCGTGAGAAATGCAATATACTTGGAGGGTGGCGGCGCGAATCTTGTAACAGCTCCAAAAATGTGATACGCTGATTAAATAAATTCCGCGCGCTTCAAATGCCGCGCCGGACGGGAACCAACCTCCCGTTTTTTCGTCATAACATTAAAAATCGGTATCGAGGTGTGATTATGAAAAAGAGCTTTATTCCTGTCTGCCTCCTCGCTTTTGCACTGCTGTTCGCGGGCTGTGCCTCTTCGGCGTCACAATACCGCTTCGACGCTGTGATTAAGGACGCGACCATCGGCGATGTGCTTGTTGAGGTCTGCAACGGAGACGATTATTTCCGGCCCGGCGGGCAAGTCAGATTTTCGGCCGAGCAGCTTGATGACATCCGCGCCGAAGTCGGAGATACCGTCCGAATCACCTACACAGGGGCCGTCAGGGAATCCAATCCTCCAAAAATCACCCCCGTGAGCTGGCACATCCTCAAAAAAGCTCCGGCCATAACTGTGGAATACGGCTATGCCTACGACGGCATATCCATCAAGTCCGACCTGCCCGCCGAATGGGATTATGAAATATTACCATACAGCGTCGGGGCTCCGTGGCCCAACGCTTCCAACAGCTATGGCATCCGCTTCTGGCCGGAGGCCGAGCCGGAGCTTCAAGTTGAGCTCGTATATAATATCGGCCCCGGCGGCATGTGCGGAACCGGTGTCACCTTCACCGACGTGACCCTCGCGGGCGGATACACCGCGACACTTGCCACAGAGATACGCTCCGACGGGGATATCAGTGTGAACCTGCTCTATAAGGAGCCATACGAGCAATTCAAAGCGTCGTGCTACACCACCGCTGAGCTATGGGAAGAATATGAGGCCGAAATCATATCCATACTCAGCTACTCACAGCTCACCACGCCTTCCGACGACGCGGCCAATTTGCCCGCTGACAAAATATCAATGATGGTTTTCGCCGAGTATCCGATGAAAACCATTGATGACCTCTTCACGCAGTCCTCGCTGGCTGTAACCGCCGAATACACCGGAGGATATAACTGCATCCGCATTTTTGGAGACCGCCTTATCGGCAACTTTACGGATTACGTTTTTGAGATCACCGTCGCGCTGAGAGGCGCCCCCGAAGAAAAAAGGATAACCGTGAGGGTTGAAGGCGGCAGCGAGGGAGGCTTCGAGGAGCTTAACTCATCGTCCCCCTCATTTGAGGCCGGGAAAGAATATCTTCTCTTTCTCTACCGTCCGGGCATGGGCGGCGGGTACAACACCGAAGGTGATTACTATTACATTCTGGGCCGCAATCAGGGCACTTTCAGCGAAGAAAAACCCGGAATATATGTATCTCAGGACGTGGGCGCAACGCAGCTCGAATGGGAATACATCCTTGAAAACGCGAATAGGCACCCGATAGACGAGGATTATTTCCGCACCGAATTCATTGAGAATCAAAAGCTCAATCTGGAAACCGGACTTATTACCCAACAGGAATACGACGACCGGATGCAAACCATCGACAGATACGCCGCCATAGTCGAATAGACCTTTACAGAAATCGCCCCTGTCCGTTTAAAATTCGGACAGGGGCGGCTCTTTTTGTCAATTGGCTATTCTGTGGGGTCGATTCCGTGCGCTTCCAATATCTCCGCGCATTTTTCAAATGTCCGCGCCATCAGTCCGGGGCAGAACTGCATTATCGCCTCCACGCTGAACTGCACAAGATCGCGGCAGTCGACGCTTCCGTTCTCCGCCTCGAACCACTCCACGAGCTCGCGCGCGGGAGNCTGATAGTCTCTCGGTTCCGCTTCACCATCACCGCGCGGAAAATAGCTCGACAGTGCGCAGACACCGCCTGTGAGTGTGCCGCAGGTGCGCTGGGCGAACATGCCGCCGCCGAGAGCGCCCANGGCGCGCATCGTAAAGGGACTGTCAATGCCCCTCAAATCCATGGACAACTGCATCATTACCTGACTGCAATGATATCCCTTGCCCAAGAGCTCCATGATACGTTCATCAAGATTCATATTAATCGCCTCCTCATTTGTCTTCCAGAGATTTTTCCACATGCAGCATACGCCCCCGCGCCAGCTCCTCCGCTATGAATATCATGCCGCAGACAGGACAGGCCGGAAGCTCCACCTGAAAGGCGGAGTTCATATAGCCGAGCGTCACGGAACGCGGCACCGGACGTTCTCCGCATTTTGCGCATGTGATTGTTCCCGGATCTATCGGGCCCGCTTCATATTTTGGTGCATTATCCATTTCCCGCCTCCTCTCCCGAGGAAATTCTGTCTGTCAAAATAAATGTCATGCGGTGGCTGTATGCGTTGTGTACGCGCCAGCCCCCGCCCTCGGGGGAATATTCGACCCAAAACGTCACATTTTCGGGGCGGAAGCCGGCTGTGGTGCGGCCGCTTTCGGGGTCAACAAATTTTTCACCGGTCTCCTCCGCGTGCTCTATCACGCGGGCGATGTCGCTGTGCAAAATGCAGGATTCCTCCAGCTTCCGCTCCACCTCGGGATCGATATAGAGCTTCATTTCCGGCTCCTGTTCGATATTTTCTCCCCAAAGCTCCGAGAGCAGGGAGCGTTTCAGGTCTGCGCGGTTTTTCTGACGCTCACTCCATGTGGGAGCTTTTTTGCGAAGCCCCTGCGTTTCGGGATAGCACAGCTCCAGCAGATGGCGGGCGTCCCGTCCGTGCGCCAGATATCTGTCACGGCAATTCACACAGTAGGTCAGAACGGGGGCGCCGTCTCCGAGCTGCGTGAGGGCGGTTTCGGTTATTCTGTCGGCCACGGCGTTGTCATTATACGGCACAAGGCCGCCATAGCCGCAGCAGGGAGCTTTGGAGTCCTCTTCACCGGCTTCCGGCAGTCTCACGCCGACAGCCACCGCCAGAGCGCGCACTCCGTTTTGGGCGTCGGCATCGTACCGTGCGCCGCAGGCGTGGTGCAAAACCATCTCCTCCGCACCCGTCGGGAAGCCGCCGAGCTCATGCAGAATCTCCGCTAAATTTTGAGCGGGCAGTCCCGCCATCCCGCCGAGAGTTGCGGTGCAGGTCGGGCAAGCGGTGATGAGGCGCGGACGGCCAAGCCCGTTCCACGCGGCCGCAATTTTCTCATGCGCTCTTGAAAGCGCCTCTTCCTCCCCCGCCCAGTGGGCCATTATCCCGCAGCAGGACAGCATGAGCCCCACGCCGCCCTCCATCCTCCCGCAGAGGTCGGCATAGACGGCCCTCACCAGCTCCGGCTCCGAGGCCGCAAGCTGGCAGCCGGGAAAGAAGAGATATTCCGAGCTTGAGTGCCCCGGCTGGTGCCGTGCCTCAAAAAAGCTCTCCGACATGGAATACTCCATATCCAAAAGGGCAAATTCATGCGCCGAGGGGGGCATTTTCTTTGTCTGCACCATGCGCCGGCGCGCGGCGAGAAATACCTGCGGCAGCTCCAGCCCGTTGGGGCAGACGGCCTCGCACTGGCCGCACAGGGCGCAGGTGTTTATCATATGATTGCCCGTGCGCGCGCCCATTGCGATGGAGAGGTTGTTGTATACCTCGCGCAGGTAGCGCCTCGGGCTCCCCTTATAGTGCTGCAAAAAGCCGCATTTTTTGACGCATTCCATGCAGCGGCATTGGATACATCGGGCGGCCTCGCGCATCGCCTCTTCCCGCGTATAGCCCTCCATTCCCGCAGGAGAAACGGGCGGGGCGGTTTCGACTTCGGCGAGGCTCACAAACAGGCGCGTTTCTCCCGCGCCCTCCCCTTCCCGGCCCGCCATGAGGCTGACTTTCTGAAAGAGGCGGTCTATCGAAAGGGCGGCGCTGCGCCCGTCATATACGTCATAAATTGCAGAACGCTCCGAATTCGGGCGTCCTGAACGTCGTCCCGCGAAAACCGCTTCCCGCCCCTCGACTTGGAGGGTTTGCGCGTCGAAATCATCCGTCCCGCCCGAGCAGGCGATAAATGCCGCATCGAAGCCCGCAGTCAAAATATTCTCAGCGACAGAGGCGGTGTCGAGGGCGATATCGGCCCTGTATTCCACGCGAACGCCCAGCTTCACGAGCGCTTCAATCTCTTCGCGCAAAATATCCGAGGGCAGAACCTCATCAGGCAGTTCCCTCAGCCACCCGCCCAATGCCTCGTTTCTCTCAAAAATCGTCACGCCATAGCCCTTTCGGGCCAAGCTGTCCGCCGCCGCCATTCCCCGCAGGCCTCCGCCGATGATTGCGGCGCGCCCGGATTTTTTCTGCATCAGGAGCGGGGGCTTCTGCGGACGTCCGGCCTCCCCGGCAACAAATTTTTCCAAAAGCTGCAATTCAACCGCACCGCCCCTCTCCGCTCGCAGACAGGCATGGCGGCAAGGTGCGTTGCAGGTTCTGGCGACGATTCGCGCAAATGGCACCGATTTTTGATAGAGCTTGAAAGCTCCCGCAAAATCCCCCTCCGCGACAAGGCGGCAGAACTCCCGCGCGTCCACATGCAAGGGACAGGCGGAAGTGCAGGCGGGCGGCTCCTCCGCTGTGCACAGAGCCTCAAGCCGTCTAAGTTCATCTTGCTCTATTATGTTTTGTGAGTTGACTGTCTTCTTCATAAAACTCTCCGTTCTCCAACGGTTAGTGGGACGCAGCCGGTACAGGGCAGTCCCGCACCGGCTGCGTTTCGAAAAAATGTTTATCCGATCGCAGCCAAAGCTGCCAAAACCTTGTCGGGCTTCGCGGGGATCGCCGTAATGCGGGCTCCGCAGGCCTGATAAATTGCGTTCAGGATGGCCGGGTGCGGCGCCGTGAGCGGCGCTTCGCCCACGCCGGAGGCTCCGTAGGGGCCGGATGCGCGCGGGGTCTGCACATATTCGATCGTGAAATCGTCGGGAATGTCGTTGATGTAGGGCAAGCCGCACCCAATCAGGGTGGTGTGCTTTTCGAGATCGTCGAAGTCCTCTGTGAGGGCCAAGCCGATGCCCTGAGCGATGCCGCCATAGATTTGGCCGTCCGTCGTGGCCTGATTTATGACGGCGCCGATGTCGGCAACGGTATAGAAAGAGATAACGCGTACCTTACCTGTCTCGGTATCAACCTCGACCTCGGGCATGAACAGCTCGTACATGTAGTTCGAGAACGGCGTACCCTGAGCGGTTTCCATGCTGCAATTGGTGCACATGTCCGCAATCCATTTGCCGTCATAGCGGGTGGGGATACCATCGG
>JGI994J12354_10003820_pt1 | contig 13833 bp, 11 predicted proteins | sample IntmicLarv3ML3BL_FD_12354 | JGI IMG/M metagenome (IMG submission 12354)
GGGGGGGGGGGCAGCGGCTGCCGCGCTTTTTGCTTGCCGCACTCTTGACAAGCTGCGGCGTGTGTGTTAATATCACTTTATAATTTTTTTAGGAGCTTTAACTATGAGCGTCAAAGCAATCAACTTTAGCTTTAGCATCTTTAGCTTTACCTTCTTTTTTGGTAAGGTTATTTTGCGTTTGGCTAAAGCAGTTTGCTGAGTGTTTTTGAGAGAGCTTCTTGTCGAAACATTTCAAACCGCAGCCAAATGGCTGCGGTTTTTTTGTTTCCATTTTTTATTTTTTGAAGGAGTGACAGACATGAATTTAAGCGAAATCAGACAAGACATCGACAAAACCGACGAGGAGCTTTGCCGCCTTTTCACCCACCGCATGGCTCTTGCAAAATCGGCAGCCGCCTGCGAAACGGACGAAGCGCCAGCGCTTGCCCTTCGCCGCCGCGACAGGGAAATTTTGGCACGACTCTGCCCCGAGGGGGAGCTTTCAAGATACACCCACAGATTTTTCTCCTCCATCTTTGAAATTTCCAGCGCATATCAGGGAAGCCTTAGCCCAAAGACCTCAAAGGTGCGCGAGCAAATTGAAGCTGCGCTTAAAGCCGATGCCGGAGTCTTTCCGGAAGGCGGCATCATCGCCTGCCAGGGCGTTGAGGGCGCTTATTCGCAAATGACGGCAGACGCAATGTTTCCGCGCGGAAACATTCTGTTTTTCAAGACCTTTGAGGCAGTTTTTGATGCGGTTAAAAGCGGTCTGTGCCAGTTTGGCATTTTGCCAATTGAAAACAGCTCAAACGGCTCGGTTCGCGAGGTTTATGACCTGCTGCGGCAAAAGGATGTCAGCATTGTTAAAAGCAAGCGCACGCACATTCGCCACGAGCTTTTGGCAAAGCCAGGCACCAGCATATCGGACATAAGCGAAATTCATTCGCACGAGCAGGCAATCGGACAGTGCAGCGAATTTTTGAAAACGCTTCCCCCTCATGTAAAAATAATCGGCTGTGAAAACACTGCCACCGCTGCCGAAATGGCTGCGAAAAGCAGCGTTTCTGGCGTTGCTTCTATCTCCTCCCACAGTTGTGGGAAGCTTTATGGACTTCAAACCATAAGCTCCGATATTCAAAACAACGACAACAACTACACCCGTTTTATCTGCATCCAGAAAAACCCAACGCTCTACCCCGGTGCCGACCGCATAAGCCTGATTCTTGCTCTGCCCCACCACCCCGGCTCGCTTTATGAAACGCTTGCAAAATTTTCTGCGCTTGGCATAAATCTCATAAAGCTTGAGAGCTGCCCGATAATCAGCCATGATTTTGAGTTTATGTTTTTCTTCGAGCTTCAGGCAAACGCCGCAGACCCAGCCGTTTTGTCCATGCTTGAGCATCTTGAGGAGGACTGCGAGAGCTTCATCTTCCTCGGCAATTATTCCGAGGGCTAAAAAACAAAAAATCAGCGAATTTTATTCGCTGATTTTTTCATATTCTTCCATAGTGTTGATGTTTGCGAGAAGCCGGTCAAGGTCAAAACCTTCCAGCTCGCGCTCTGCGACATATCTCACACTCGCGCGCTCGAAAAGCGCCTTGAAGGATTTTCGGTTTTGCAAAAGCAGCTCGCGCGCCATGCTGTGACAACTGCGCCTATATATGGCGAAAAGAGGCTCTTTTCCTTTTGCGCCATGCTCTATCACGCAGGCATCATGGGCGCCGATAAGCTCCAGAAGCTTCTGCGCAAGCGCGGCTTCTCCGAAGGGAATGTCCGTTCCGGTTAAAAAAATCTCATCGCAGGAAAATTCCTCAAACGCGGAAACAATTCCGTTTAGCGGTCCCTCGTTTGGAAAACGGTCTACAATTTCCACAGCATTTTCAAAGGCGAAGCGCCCACGCTCGTTCACAGAAAAAGCCACCGCTTCGGAAATTGGCGCATATTTGTTTATAAGATTCTGGCACATGCTGCCGCCGTTCCATGAAAGCGTTGCCTTGTCGCGCCCCATGCGGCGCGAGGCTCCGCCGGTTAAAATAACTGTAACCATCTGCCCTCCAAAATAGCTTGTATTTAATAATTATAACCCATTAACAGAATTTTTGCAATTTCTGTTATATTATGCTAAAATTGCCTAAAAAGGAGGGTGAGCGAGCCTATGTCAAACCTTGAAAGGGAAATTGCATATCTCAAAGGAGTCGGCGAAAAACGCGCCAGGGCTTTTAACAAGCTCGGCGTTTTCACAGTTTCCGACCTTCTCGCCTTCTACCCTCGCCGCTATGAGGACAGGACAAAGTTTGTCCCAATCGCGGATGCGCCGCTGGATGAATTTGTCTGCATAAGGGCAATGGTTTCCTCGCGCCCAACGCTCTCGCGCGTTCGCCGGGGGCTTGAGCTTGTGAAACTTCGCGCCGTGGATGACAGCGGTGCAGTTGACATAACTTTTTTTAACCAAGCCTATGTACGCGACAATCTCCTCCCCGGTGAAACGTATATTTTTTATGGCAAAACAGGCGGCAATCTGACAAAGAAAACTATGATGAATCCAGACTTTGAAAAAGAGGCTCGCGCCGGTGTCACAACCGGGTGCATTATGCCGGTTTATGCCCTTTCAAGCGGAGTTTCGCACAAAATTATGTTAATCTGTGTGCGCAACGCGCTGGTTCTTGCTGGTGGCGAAATTTCTGAAATTTTCCCAAAGCAAGTTCTAAAAGACTTTTCGCTCGCGCAGGCGAATTTTTCTATAGAAAACATACATTTCCCACGGGACTATGCCTGTCTTGAGCTTGCGCGAACCCGGCTTATTTTTGAAGAATTTTTCACCCTTGCCTGCGCGATGGGAACGCTTCGCGAGAGCCGCCAGAAAAAGGGTGGGCTTGTCTTTTCCGAATATAATCTTGACACTTTTTACGAAAGCCTTCCCTTCTCTCCCACCAATGCGCAAAAAAATGCGATAGACCAATGCCTTAAAGACATGTCCGGCGGCGAGGCGATGAACAGGCTCGTGCAGGGCGATGTCGGAAGCGGCAAAACTCTCGTTGCGGCCGCCTGCGTTTATGCCTGCTGCAAAAGCGGAAAGCAGGCGGCAGTCATGGCTCCGACGGATATTTTGGCGAACCAGCACGCGAACACGCTAAGGAGCTTTTTAGAGCCGCTTGGCATCACGGTGGAGCTTCTCACAAGCTCGCTTAGCGCAAAGGACAAGCGCGCGGTGAAAGAGCGCCTAAAAAGCGGCGAAACGGGGCTTGTTGTCGGAACCCACGCGATAATCTCGGGGGATGTGGAGTTTAACCGCCTCTGCCTTGTTGTGGCAGACGAGCAGCACCGCTTCGGCGTGGACCAGCGAAGCGGTCTTTCCGCAAAGGGCGAGGGTGCGCACATTCTTGTGATGTCCGCAACGCCAATTCCGCGAACGCTCGCACTTATGATTTATGGCGAGCTTGATGTTTCTGTTATAGACGAGCTGCCGCCCGGGCGGCAAAAAACCGACACCTTTTGCGTTGACGAGAGCTATCGCCCAAGGCTTCACGGCTTCATAGAAAAGCAGGTGGCAGAAGGGCGGCAGGTTTTCATCGTCTGCCCGATGGTTGAGGAAAACGAGGAGCTTGGCGAAAATATAAAATCCGCGACCTTACATGCCGAGGATTTGGCGCGGCAGTTTCCAAAATTGAGCGTTGCCTGCATCCACGGGCGGCTCAAGCCGAAGGAAAAGGACGCAATCATGGCGCGTGTTGTCGCTGGCGAGGTTGATATTTTGGTTTCCACAACGGTTATTGAGGTCGGTGTTGATGTGCCAAACGCTTCGCTTATGATTGTTGAAAACGCTGAGCGTTTTGGACTTTCCCAGCTTCATCAGTTGCGCGGTCGCGTTGGGCGCGGCGCGCACAAAAGCTACTGCGTTCTCGTTTCTGACACTAAAACCGAAGCCTCGCGCCTTCGCATGAAGGCAATGTGCGAAACCTCCGACGGCTTTAAGATAAGCGAGGCGGACCTTGCGCTTCGCGGTCCGGGCGATTTTTTCGGCTCGCGCCAGCATGGTCTTCCCGAAATGCGAATCGCAGATTTGTGCGCAGATGTCACCCTTCTAAAATCGGCGCAGGAGGCGGCGATGGCGCTTCTCGCGCGAGACCCCGGGCTGCGTTCGCCCGACTGCCGCGCACTTCGCGCGAGAATTGATAAGCTTTTTGAGAGAAATTCGGATTCTTTTAACTAAACAAAAAGCCAACCGGCGCTTGCCGTATAGGAGCTTTTATTTTTTCCTGTGAGCAAATAAAAAAAGAGGTGTTAATGTGGTCGCAATAAGCTCATGCATAACCGGCGAAAAATGCAGATATAACGCATCCGATTCATATAACCCTCTGCTCATAAAAGATAATGCGGACAATTATATTGCCGTTTGCCCCGAAATGCTTGCGGATTTAAGCGTCCCTCGCGAGCCTTGCGAGATTGTCGGCGGTTGCGGTGAGGATGTTCTCAAAGGAACGGCTCGAATAATGGATAAAAACAGTATAGACATTACCGCAGCTATGGTTTGCGGCGCAAAAAAGGCTTTGCAAATTTGCCTTGAGCGCGATATTGACAAAGCATATCTGCAAACAAACAGCCCAACCTGCGGCTGTGGAAAAATTTATGACGGAAGCTTTTCAGGCACTTTAAAGCCAGGCGACGGGATATTCACTGCGCTGCTAAAAATGCATGATATTGAGGTTGTCGAGGTGGTATAAAAACCTTTTATACAAAAGCGTATTGACGTTAAACAAAAAACAAAAGCGGCTTTTGCGCCACCTTAAATCAATATAATGATTGACAAAGCAAGCATCATATTCGCCCCCTCCACATAGACTTGTACAAGTTATATGCGGAGGTTTTTTATGGGCAGATGGCGAAAACTTGCTGTGAACACAGCGCTTTTAACAGGCTCTTCTCTTGTCATGCACTGCATCGCGCTCTCTTATCAGGTGTGGCTTGTCGGCAAAATCGGTTCGGCAGGAATCGGGCTTTTCCAGCTTATTGTTTCTATAAATGTGCTGTGTGTCACCTTTGCCGTGTCGGGTGTTAAATTCACCACAACGCGCCTTGTTTCGGAGGAGATAGGCGCAGGAAACGAGCGCGGTGTTGGCAGCGCAATGTCGCGCTGCATTGGCTATGCCGTGATTTTCGGCTGTCTTAGCTGTCTCGCTTTGTTTCTCGCTGCGGAGCCTATCGGATTTTTGTGGATTGGCGATGCGCGCTGTGTTTTAAGCCTTAAAATAATCGCGTTTGGGCTGCCCTTCATCGCGCTCTCATCGGTTCTAAACGGATATTTTGTCGCGACGGGACGCGTTTACAAGGCTGCGGTCATTCAGGTTATAGAGCAGCTTTGCAACATCGGCTTTGTCGTTTTTTTGCTCTCGCGCGCGGCAGATGGCGAATTGGAGCAGTCCTGCTCCGCAATCGCGCTTGGCGGAGTTGGGTCGGATATTGTGTCCTTCCTTTTGGTTCTCGTGGTCTATCTCTCCGACCGGAAAAAACATGCCTCAAAAAGCGGTGCAAGGGGCAAAATTACGGGGCGAATGCTTAAAATTGCCGTTCCCCTTGCGCTGTCGGCATATGCGCGAACCTCTCTGACAACGCTTGAAAATTTGCTCGTTCCTCGAAGCCTTAAAGCTTCGGGACTGGGCGCTGACCAGTCGCTCTCCGGCTATGGCACGATAACAGGCATGGTTTTTCCCATTATCAGCTTTCCCTCGTGCTTTTTGTCGGCGCTCTCTGAGCTTATGGTGCCGGACCTAACCGCCGCGCAGGTTTGCGGCGACAAGGATTATATCGGGCGCACCGTTTCGGCGCTTTTGCGCGCTTCGTTCTTCTTTTCTCTTGTAACGGCAGCCTTTCTCTTTGCCACGGCTGAAGCCTTGGGCGCATTCATCTACAAGGACCCGGGCATTGGTTATTACATAAAAATTTTTGCCCTGCTCGCGCCGATTATGTATATGGACATTGTAACAGACGGCTGCCTGAAGGGTCTTGGGCAAATGATGCACTCGATGACCTTTAATATAACGGAGGCAACCATCGGCGTGATTTTGGTCGTGACCTTAATCCCCGTTTTCGGGCTTCGGGGTTATATTTTCGTTCTTTTTATCTGCGAGCTTTATAACTTCACGATGAGCATAACGCGCCTTCGCAAGGTCACAAAAATTGAAATTTTCCCAAGGCGGCGCAGGGGCGCCCAAAAATGCGCCCCTTGCCAAAATGAATGTCATGATTGACTTATTCCTTGCGTTTTGGTAAATTAGAGTTATAATTTTACGACTGGAATTTTTTATTATGATTTTAACTGCCGATATTGCCAATTCAAAAATTGAAATCTGCGCCGTGCAGGACGGGCAAAGGGTTTATAGCTGTGCGCTTTCAAGCGAAACGCGCCGCACACCGGATGAGTTTTCCGTTGTTCTCTCCCTGCTTTTTGAGAAAAATGACATAGACCTTTTGAAAATTGAAGGTGCCATTGTCGCATCTGTTGTTCCGGCGCTGACAAAGCCCATCTGCCGGGCAATTGAGCTTTGCACGGGCTGCTGCCCCCTTGTTGTCGGTCCGGGGATTAAAACAGGGCTTAGCATCAGGATTGATGACCCTGCCGCGCTCGGCGCGGACCTTGCTGCCTCTGCGGCTTCTGCAATCTCTAAATATCCCCTGCCCTGCATCGTCATAAACATGGAAACGGCAACTGCCATCTGCGTTATAGACGAGCGCGCAAACTATATCGGCGGCGCAATCTGCCCCGGCATCACAATGGGACAGCTTGGTCTTGAGCGCGGCACGGCAAAGCTTGCGAGCGTTGTCACCTCCGCTCCGCGCAATGTCATCGGAAAAAACACCACCGACTGCATGCAAAGCGGCATAATTTTCGGCGCTGCCGCCATGCTCGACGGCATTATAGAGCGCACAATTTCCGAGCTTGGGCACGATGCAACGGTTGTTGCCACAGGCAACTGGGCAAAGAGCATCATCCCCCACTGCAAGCACGCCGGCATAACAATCGACAGCGACCTTGTGATGCACGGGCTTTATCTGATTTGGCTGAAAAATAGATAAAAAAGCCCCGGTCTTCGCCCTCTCCCAAAAGAGCATGGCTTGACCTGATGCGAGGCGGTCGTTTGCACTGCAACATTCGAGCTAGATAGAGTAAGTCGGTGCAGGGCAAAATTGGAGGGTATTGGACACAGGCGCGTTCTGTCAATTCTAGCAAGACCTAGACCCACAATGTGCATGAATTTGCTCATTGTACCATTCACCCTCTTAGTGTATACTAAAAATATAATATGCCCGTCGAAAATACATGGAGAATTAAATTATGTCATATGAGAAAAAATATGCAATTATTAGGGACTACGGATATGGAAGTGCACAATATCCTTACGGCCCTCGTTATGGTTTTAGGCTCAACTGTCATGAAATCGAGCCACAATTTGAGCCGATTAAACTCAGGGGTGTTGGCAACGAGCCGCTCTACCTCGTTTTCGCAGATGGCAAATGGTTCGAGTATTTTACTGGAAAAGAGCTTCAAGTACTGTCATCAAATGCAACTGATCTCAGCATCATTGATTCGCTTACAGCATTTAGTTCATGTATAGGCTATTCTGAACCAAAAGATTTTGCAAATCAACTAAATAATTATTCCAATGCAGATATTGCAAGTATAAACACTCAAATTAATCAACTTTTTATAAACGCAAAGGTATGGACAGTGAACTATCAAAATGCAGTAAACCAAGCTGCGCAGGAGCGAAATAAGGCAAATATAAGCGCAGAAGTCGAGCTGTCGCGCGGATTTGGTCAAGGGGGTTGCAAAAATGACAGTACAATATCAGCAGCAAGGCGCGGCTGTCTTTCTTCATTAATTATGCCGATAATTATTTTTGGTGCGTTAATCTATACTGTTATATCATTTATCTAATGCTCAAGACATATGAAATAAACTCAGAAGCCTTGGTAAATATAAAAAAGAATGCTATTAAACAACCTCATACCAAAAACTCAGATTCAGCTTTATATAAGCTAAACGATGATATTATAATCAAGTTATTTGATATGCTTCCTGATAGAGTGTCCAATCACATTCGCACATTAACTGCAATTGGAAATCGAAAAGAGTTATCCGCAATTCAAAATCTGATATTACCACAGGCACTCATTTCTTTGCGCGACAAAACCATTGGCTATACAATGAAATTTGTCCGTGGTGTAACCTTGACAAAGGCTTTACGTGTGGCGCCCCCTCATGTTGCATTTATGTGGTTTTCTCAAATTTATGACACCATAACGTCAATGTCAATGTTGCCGTTTCGATTTCACTTTGGTGATTTGCATGAAGATAATATTATTGTAACGGATAGAGGGGAATTGTATTTTATTGATATTGATTCGTTTTCTGTAGATGATTGTTTCGATTATCCTTCGCGATATTTTGAATGTTCGGATTTTTATGGGTTACCGAAAAAATACCTTTCACCGCAGGAAAATATATTTCATGTTGATGTTAATTCTGATTTGTTCTGCCTAATGCACATGATTCTCAATTATATTATGGATGAAGATTCAGCATGGTTTTGTCAGATTTCAGGTGTTGAAATTATTGAATATCTAAAGTATCTCACTCAACAGGGCGTTCCAGTAGAGTTTATTCGTGCAATTAATCAACTGTATAGACCAGGAAAAAATCAATTTGACCTTCGATGGTTCAATAAATTTCCAACAGAGTTTGCATCATTGAGTTTTCAAGCGTTCAAAGACAAAGCCGGATACTTTAGCAATAATGATACTGCGGTTAAATATCTCAATAGTCAAATGCTCAATATTCACTGTGAATTATAGTTTAAGCTACAGCACACCACATGATTTTTTCGGGAAAATGCAATGTGTACTGATAATATTTCAATAAGCCTGTTTTAGCATTAGCTGAAAAAATGATTGATTAAACATAAAACATCGTAGCTATCTTTGATAGCTACGATGTTTTATACCCGATCTGCGTATTTGTTTTTTTGGTAGATTCACAGTTTACCCTTGTGGCTACTTGCCATCTGGTAATATCTTTTTTAATGGAGCTTCTGAGCGGATTCGAACCGCTGACCGGGGGTTGTTTTTAAGGGTGGTCTTCTTATGTAATACCTTGGATAACAGCTTTCACTTCAGCTAGGGTCCAATTTCTCACTATGCAAGAGGCATTTTGTTTGTCAATAGCATTAATTGTGTTGCTACAAAAGCCTATCAGCTCCTGATTGTCCGAGGCGCTTTCTTTCAAATGCACAAGTTCGCTGCGGACGCGGTTAAATTCTGTTTTTGCACAATTGCTCAGTGCATTAATTAAGCTGGAATAAAGACAGTGAAAATTTTCATCCTCACAACCGGGTCTAAAGCGAACTTTGGCGAGTTGAATAAGCTCCGGTAAAAGCTCTGGATTTTTAATTGTAGAAATTGCTTCTGTGGGGTCGTAAATTGCGCTATTTTGATGAAACGTGCCGTTTTTACATGACACCGCTTTTGTGTAATATTCAACAGCAAATTTTGAATTCATACAAATCAGCAGCTTTAAGAGGTGCAGATTTTGCTTTGTTTTGAGCTGCTTTATCATAGGTTTCTCGAGACGCGCGTCGCTTTCCTTATAAAGCAAATCGCCTATAACTGTTAAAAATTCCTCATTAACCGAGGGAAGTATTTCACTGAAAATTACCTCGCTTCCAAACACCGCATTCAAATATTCGATAGCATTTCTTTTTACATAGCTTTTGCAATCGCCAGATACACACACTGTTAAAGCCAGTTGCTTTGCATCTTCCATAGAATATCTCTTGCAGTAGAAAAAATATTCATCATACATTGCTCGAGGTATAGGTTTCGCCATGTCCTCAGAAATTCGCTTTTTAATCTCAGCTATGCTCGCATACTTCTCAATTATTTAGCATTTATTCTCTGTGCTATGTATTTCTGTTATGAATGCATGCATAGAAAGTAGGTCTAAATAAAAAGACTTTGGGCAGTAAAACTGAAACCGCTTCCATAAAGCGAGTAAGTAGACACTCTCCCATGTATAGCTGATAGAATTATCTTCCTCATGCTTAATCGCAGAGATCAAGTCTACCGATTTGAGAAGCGTTTCAAACCATGCTCTAATATAATCCATTTGCTCAGGTGAAATGACTACATCATCCTTATCTCGGCGGAGCATATTATAAATTCCCGAATGAGCATAACTGTTCCAATTTATGCAGCTGAAAAATTCGCTAACGAGCTCGTTAGTGTGCTTCTCGCGCATCAAGGTAAACCTTAGTTCCTGCACCCCCGGAATTTCTTCCTCCTGCGGGGTGTACGCGATTTCTTTCAGCTGCTCGAATGTTAAATTTTCATCCCCGTATATCTGAATTAAACCCTTTAACAACTCTTCAGATTTTGCTATATCAAAAAGCGAGTCGAAATATCGCTGTTGTCCTTGCCTGCGTTTAGATTCATAGTCAAGCGACTCTCTTTTTTCAATGCTGTTCCCTGTTTTTTTGTATATTGCCTTGGAAAATGAATCAAAATGAAGAGAGCCACCATTTAGCCAGCTTGTATAATATTCAAACGTAATTTTGCAATCATACAGGTCTTCTTCGTACCAAGATAAAAATTTTCCTGCAAGTGAATCATCTTTTTCTATGATACGGTTAATAATGCTAGGCTTTCTCCTCATGTCTACCTGTTGCAACAATTGAACAAAAAACCTCTCAAGCGTTTGTGTTTTATTAAAAAAGTCTAGTGCGGCATCGAAATATGTATGGCAATACATATTTATTGCTGCTACAAACAAGTTCTCCACTGCTTCATAGAGTTCTGGGTGTCCTTCTTCATATCTTTTGGCTGCCTCGGCGCACACATGAGAAAGGATTTCTTCGCTTCTATAATTGTCTATCTCAATGTTTTTCGAAAACCAATTTAACATGGCTACAATTGCAGAGGCTTTAGAAACGCTTTTCATAGCACAATGCAATTTATATGCATCCACTCCGCTTCCTGATCTCCTGCAGCTTAGGGAATAGCCGCTCAGAAAAACTTCTATATTTTCATCAATCTGCTTAGTTTCAGTTAAATATTCATAAGCTCCCAAACGGTCATAGTCATCCTCGCTAAGTGCAAAGCGCTCAATCACTTCTTTCGTTATAGCCTGCGTGTCCAGAGAAAGCCAGCCGAGGGCACAAACCGCCTCGTGGCGCTCATGTGGGCGAGTTTCTGCGTGTCTATAGCACCTCTGCAATGCCTCACGCAGCGCCTGTTCTTTTCCAAAAAGATTTTGCAACCGCCCCACAACAGACAGCGCAAAATATTGGGCGCGAAAATGCGTGGGCGCATCAATTTCGCTAATCAGCAAATCAATCGCCTGCGGGCTTTGACAAAATATGGCCAAGTCTTTTTCGTTGCAGAGTTCCCTGTCAAGCCAAGTGTTGTCATTTTTAATCCTATCCAGCAATTGACTCAAAATTTGAAATCTTGTTTCATCCGAAACTCTGGATACCTCAAACTTCACCAATGCCAGAGGTTCATGTTCTATCAGCCAACTTAAAAGGTCGTCATTTTTTCGGAGCAAAACGAGGTAGGAGAGAATATTTGCCCATCTAATATCAAATGTGCAATTATCACTTAATGTAATATAGTTTAATATTTCATTAAGTGAAAGTGCGCTAAGATGCTGCGCCACTAAATATTCACGAAAGTTATTATGCGAAAATGAATAGTTCTCTCCCTGCCTGCTTAAAAGGCTGCTCAGCTCCGCAAGCTGTCGCTTGTCCTTTGGAAAGAGGGCTTGGAATTCTTCTGATGTCAAGTATGTTTTGTTTAATAGCTGCGTTCCAACCGCGATGCATTTGAGCATATTTTTCAGCTCATATTCATCTTCTGAAAGGTCATCCGGGCACTTGTATTTAAATTTATTTTTATCTTCATCGATTGTGTCGGAAATCAGATGGTCTATTATCTCGGTCTCATTGGGCAAAGACCTGTTTGCTGCATAAATTTTTGTAATCGCCGTTAAATAAAACGGAACGCTCAAAAGCCTTGTAAGTCCTTTTAAATTACATTCTTCAAAGAATTGTTTTTCTTCGATATTCGCCCGCTTTAAATGACTTTTAATATCTGCCGATTCCAGTTCAAGGAGCTTGTACGCCTGAAAGTCTGAAAGCAGGTCAGCGGAGGACTGCACAAATACGCTTCGCATGGAAAGAATGATTTGTGTGTCCGGATTATCTTTGGCAAAACTCTTTAACTGCTGGCGTATGATGTTTTTGTACTGGTCCGGAGCTTCATCGTATCCATCCAAAATTAAAATCAGTAATGCTGGATTTAGTGTTTGATATTCCGTCGGCAACATATCTTTCACCGCTCCGCCGTTATACAAGGACAAGTCCACGTGAAACGGAAACTTGCGCTTTTGTTCGGCGGAAAATATTGCCGACAGCTGTTTTAGCTCTGTTGATTTTCCCATGCCGGCATCGGAAATAAGTATAATTCGCTTATTTTTTTTGCACGCGGAGATAATAGGAACTTCCTGAGAGCGGTCAAAATACCGTTTCCACTCATCTTCTTCCGCAAGAGCATAGGGAAGCACACGCCTAGAAAAATAATTCTCTGGATAATCATATGTTTTTCTTGCGATTTCCGAGGGATTGGCATATGAAGGCTGCATTGGATAAATAACATGAGGATGGTATTCGTTTAAGTCCCCAAAAAATCTATAATTTGTTATTTGCTGGATATGACTTCCTGAAATGTTCACTAGATTAAACTGATGATTCGAGTTGTCAAAATCATCAGATGTGTCCATGCTAAATGGACCTACTCCAATTAAAAAAAGGCTTTGTTCAATCGTATATAGATGTGTTTCATGGGCATGTCCATGAAATACAAACGCAATCCCTAGTTTTTGCAGTTGCGCTATCCTTGCCGGAGCATTCACAATTCCCGTGTGTGTACCATCATCTTCGAACAACATGCTATGGTGCATAAACAGGACATTGTGCTTTCCGTGCTTAACTTTTGAGCTAACTTCGTCAATATCAATATATCCGGGGCTTTTGTAATTATTGTCACATATGGAATCCCAGAAAATAAAATTGAACTCTTCCATTTCATAGGATGCGCTGCTTACCCCAGAAGAAAACGTAGTAGCCGCTTGTGCGTGCTGCAAAAAGCTATCGAAATCATCTCGTGTTCCGCTACAATAATCATGATTTCCTGGCAAAAAGAAAATTTCGTAGTCGTAGCCAGCAAGATTTGATTTCAGTAGATTAAACGCTTGACTTGCCACCGAAAAATGTTCCGGGGTGCCGCCTTCAATGATATCTCCCAGTACGAAAATCAGTAATCGTTCGTTTATTTTTGCGCGGATAAATTTACAGAGGCTATTTATCCGCGCCTCATAATAACTATATTCTCTTCTTCCAATATGCAAATAAGAAATCAATATTGCTTTCATACAAGCCTCCAGATTCTAACTCAAAAAATATGTATCTACTGATTCTTTGTCTTTAAGTATGATTTTGTCATCGCACCCAACATGTTCCAACAGCGCGACTGACCCTGCAAAAGCGATGTTTACATTCAAGTCAAACGCAAACTCTGCTATGGATTTAAACTTTGCAAATTCGCGGTTTAGTATCTCGATTAGCTCGCGGTGCTGCTCGTCTAATCTCTCATTTAGTGCTTGAATGCTTCCATTGAAATTTGCTATTAGTTCGGTTTCCTGTTTGGATAGCTTGTCTTTTGCAATGCCATACATGAACATACCCGCCGCATTTCCCACAACTGCGCCAAGGACGGGAATGGGTATTAACACCTGCCCCATTACCG
>JGI994J12354_10003821_pt1 | contig 13833 bp, 10 predicted proteins | sample IntmicLarv3ML3BL_FD_12354 | JGI IMG/M metagenome (IMG submission 12354)
CAAACACCCAAAAAAGTTCTGAAAACAAGCAAAAACCGCCCGAAAAGGCGGTTTTTGTGGAGCTGTTACCCGGATTCGAACCGGGGACCTCATCCTTACCAAGGACAGAGCCCGCCACCCTAGCTTATGCTCTACTGGAAATTAAGCGCACGAAAGGCGGCATTTTGCATAGAGAATCATTAGCCGCAGTATGATTTTTGCACCATGTTTGTTTATGTGCATGGCGTGTATGTTAGTAGACGGATGGCCCAATTAGCTGGAAAAGTAGCAGGGCAGAATGGGCGACGCTTTGCTAGCTCAGGATGGAGTTGTCGTGTTTTTTGCTCTTGCATTCAACGAAAAGCCGAGACAGTGTGAACCATTTACTGTCTCGACTTTTTTATGTCATCGAAAATTGGAGGAATCCTATGGCCATATTCCGTATCGAAAAAACCCGGGATTACACTATCATGTCCAACCATCATTTACGCAACAAAACACTATCCCTCAAGGCCAAGGGACTGCTGTCGCAGATGCTTAGCCTCCCGGGGGATTGGAATTATACCCTCAAGGGCCTTTCGCAAATCAATCGAGAGAGCGTGGATGCCATTCGTTCGGCCATCCAGGAGCTGGAGAAAGAGGGGTATATCTTCCGCGAGCAACAACGCGATGACCGTGGCAGTTTTGCCAGCAACGTCTATGTGGTTTACGAGCAGCCTCAGGAAAAACCCCCTGTGTCACTGGAGGTTCAACTGCGTGAGGCGGCGAATATCAAGAGTTTCGCACCGTTGTTGGAAAACCCGACAGCGGGTTTTCCGATACCGGGCAATCCGACGTCGGGAAACCCAACGCAATTAAATATAGATATACAAAGCAAAGAAAAACCAATCTATCCATCTATCGTGACACCTCAAGATAGGATAGATAGGATGGATGTTTTTCGTGAGGCGGTCAAAAAGAATATCGACTATGCCATCATGATTGAAAGCTATGACCCTGAGCGGCTGGACGAGCTTGTGGAAATCATGGCGGAGGCCGGATGCACCGGGCGGTCGACGTTGTGGGTGGCCGGGGATGAAATCCCTGCTGCGGTCGTGCGTACCAGGCTGCTCAAGCTGAACGCTACCCATATCGACTATGTTTTCGAGTGCTTGCAGCGGAACACCACCAAAATCTACAACATCAAGAGCTATTTGCTCACGGCGCTTTACAATGCTCCCCTCACCATCGGGAGTTACTATACCGCCGAGGTCAACCACGACTTGCGCGGCTACAAGTGACCGACCCTTATTTTTTATGCGTAATAAGCCAGCATTACGCATTGCGTGTGTATTACGCACAAACGCATATCAATTCTATGGAGGAGTTTGACTATGAATCAGAACAATAATGATAAATCGAATGCTCCAAGCGACCAGCAATCCCAGGCATTGCTGAAGATACTGAAAAAGCGCGGCCTCCTTGAGGATACATCCATCTCCGATGAGAACAAGCGCAAGGCCGATATGGACAGAAAGCGCCATATGTACCACAACACGTTGCTCCTGCTGAAGAACTACCGGGACATTGCGTGGATGATGGAGTGCTTCCCGGACCATGTGGCCGAGGAGCTCGATTACCCCGTGCATGACCTAGATGCGCTCATTGGTGCCGTCAGCGCCGACATGGATATGGATAAGCTCAAGCTCGAGGGGCGGCTGAAGAGCATTCGGAGATCCAGGTTGCTGTTGGATAGGGTCAATGAGGCGCTGACGACCCTTATGCGCAAGCCGGGGAATGGGAAGATGATGTATGACATCATCTATCAGACCTTTGTCGCACCGGACAAAATCCCGTTGGACGATGTTATGTACCGGCTCAATCTCTCACCACGCCATTACTATCGCCTTCGTCAGCAGGCGGTCAATATTCTATCCCTTCGCCTCTGGTCGGTACCCACAGCCGATATGGATTCATGGCTGGAGGTGCTGACGATGCTGGAGAGTGTGTGATGGATGGGGTGGTTATGGGTTCTCTTCAGAGTCTCCGCCCTATTTTGTGTATACTTGCTCAAATGCCGTTAAAATATCCTCGAACGTGACCGCTGAGACTATTTGGGCTTGAGATTAACTGGCTCGCTACACAGGCCGATACTGCAAAGGGATACGAGTAGTAGCGACAAAGCATCTGCTGTTACGGCATAGACGATGTCCAATTGGCTGATGAAAGCGAAGTGGTTTGCAACAGGCTGGAGCCGCCTTATGGGCATATGGTGGCGCATCTACCATGACATGATGTCCTCCGCGCCGATGAGACCACACTCCAAGTGCTGCATGAGCACGACAAGTCTCCCAGAGCAAAAGCTATATGTGGCTTTAACGAACGAGTGGGAATTCTGAGCAGCCCATTGAACTTTGCGACTATTAGCTAAATCGCAAGGCCGAGCATCTTTGGGCGTTTTTAGATGGCCGGCACGGACATCTCCACTCCGATGGTTATCATCGGTTGCCCGAAAAAATCATAGTGGTCGGGTGTAGGCCCGCTTCGCGGGTTAGGGTGGGTTGCGCAGCAAACATCCTAATGAGCTCGTGCGAACTGCGAGCGCAGCAAGCTAAGGAGGCCGCAGGCGGTATAGCCACCGCAGCGATACCGGAGCCCATCTTCGCCGCAAGCATAGTGGAACCCTTAAATCCTTGCCTGAGGAAGCTCGGGAGGGTCGTCTGACGCTTGTCGAGAAGCGGTAATGTAATCGGATAATTGAGATGGAGCGCTGGTTTGAGGTACTCAGTCTTCGGCAACGATATGAGCAGCGAATTGAAGTCTCGAAGCCTTTGATGTAGGCCTTTTTCGCATGGGCAGATTCGGCTGGTGCCGTACCCAAATCGCTGGTCGGCAGGGCGCTTCACTATGCCAAGTCACAGAGAAAATATCTGGAGCGGGTTCTTCTGGATGGCAGACTGGGGGTCTCCAACAACCGGGCCGAGCGCAGCATCAAGCCTTTTGTCATCGGCAGAAAAAACTGGTTGTTTGCTAACACACCAAATGGTGCCAAAGGCAGCGCCATGTTTATTTCATCATCGAGACGGCCAAAGAGTATGAACTCAATCCATACGGCAATTTACTCCATGTTTTTGAACGCGCACCCAATCTGGAAATGCAAAACCCGGAACATCTAGACATGCTCTTGCCTCACAGTTTCAAACACGCTGCCAGGTTCTCACGCCTTGGCGGCCGTTGTTTTCTTGTGTATTTGGCGCTTACGTTTGAAAGGACTTAATTCATGGGATAGTCTGCATTGATTACCCAAGGTTGCACCCGGTACCCACCGATAGGTGAGAGCCGCGAGTGCGGCGAAACGAAATGCGGCGATTCACTCGCCGCATTTCTATTAAATTACCAAGGGGCCCCACCTGACCTAGACCGGTTGGGGATGTCTTGTTATACTAAAATAAAATCACGCATCGGGAATCTTTATAGCGCAATTGTAGTTTGAGAATGGTTATTTGCTTCAAACACGGTTAAAAAAACCTTGCCGTATTCATGTTTGCAAAACTTAAGGATCCTATTCCAATATTATTGGTCTACTGTCATTGATAAGGCAACTTATGTCATTTCGACTCTCCGTAAAGGTTTGACAAAATTAAGCGCCCTATTTGTTAGATATCGGGCCACTCTCGTCAATCCAATGGGCGCCGTAAAGATTCGGCGGCCTTTCTATACATTTTTGTGTCAGCCAACACTTTGTAGAAATAAATGTCATAATAATAATCAAGTGTTTTGTATTTTTCATCCGAAAACGGATAGTATGTGGATGTATCAACATATGACTTAACCATCTCAATATACTTCTTGCTTTCGTCTTTTTCATAGTGAAATTGCTTTAGATATAATGGCTGAGTTGTATAATCGACAGAGGAATCCGGGCAATAATCGTAGAAACAGAAAAGCTGCTTAAGCTGATCTTTTAACAAGTAGTCAAGGGATTCTGTAAGGTTAGCATCTTTAAAGCGTTGCACGACATCTCTGGGCTTGTAATATGTAGTATAGGTTTGTTCAACGAAATCACCCAAACTGTCATCTTTGATGAATTGGGGGCGATATTTCCGAAATGCCTGTACCGCAGCTTGAATGACTAAAGCGGTCATATAAAAATCAAATCTGGCCTCAAACCCTTTTTTGGCTTCACCCTTGTAGAGCTTGTTTGCAAACGAGGTCAATTTTTTCTTGATACTATCAATCTCATTTCGGCTACCATCAAGCATTTCGCCAATAACCTCATGTAGGCTTTTTCGCACATCTGCCTCTTTTGCTCGCGTCTGCACCTGAGTACGCAATCCCTTCCACCAAGTATGCAATTTCTTTTCATCGCTGGGACTTATTTTAAAAACACCGTTTATGTTCTCAAAATCAGGCAGATGGATGTCAGATGGACATCCATCCATGCTGTCCAGGAATTCATCGAGGATCCTCAGTTTCAGCGATATTGGATTGGTCGTGATATGGCTGTGCAGACTCACTGGAATCATTTGGCCCTGGTCGTGTAGTCTTTTTCGGATGTCATTTAAGTCTTTAGCTCTAAAATAGCTAAAGCCTGGGTCGATATGGGACATTTGCAACAGACTGTAGGGGGAATAATGTATATGAATATTAAGCTTGCCCCCGATGCCGCCGGTGACTTTTTCTGAAAGCTCAAGGTCTACATGGTCGCAAATTTTTATATGGTTCAGCTTGCGGTATTCCATATCAATAAGATTTTCCTCGCCTGGTTGATCAAATGAAATCCAAGCAGTCTCGGAACTGCGCTTGCCTTTGGGGCTTTGGGCGGCGCCTTCAAAGTGGGCATATTCATTTTTGATGAATCGCTCCACAGCATCAATAGTTATAGCCTTGCCCGCTTTATTGCGTCTGCCGCACATACACACTTCGACCGGCCCAGCTACAGGCTCACTGCTAGTGCCGCCAAGCACAAAAGTACGCCTCAGAATAGGTGTTTTGCAGGTTCGGCATATACGCAAATTTTTGTTATTGTTAAGGTAGAGATACATCCGATCCCATTCTTGGATATCATCAGCAAGGCGGAAAATGAGCTTAACCGGATTGCGATAAAAAACGGGTTTGTAGTAAAATGCGGACTCATCGTTATCTGTAAACTTGTAGCTCAATGTATGATTATACATCATTACAGCGGCGATTTCAATAGATGCTCTTTCGATTGTATCCAATTGCCGTATTTCGCCGCTTTCATAGAAAAACAGCAAAAATGCAAGTGCCGAAAGCGTACCGTGGTCCTTCTTTGCATATCGGGCTTGAACCTCGTCGCTCGACACAGTGGTGAAAAGCAAACTATTTGTCAGCAGATTATTGATTTTCGAGTATTGATCCTTGCTCGAGAAGAAGTAATCAATTGATGGCAAGTACTTTGACATTTCGTTAAACTGTGATTGAGCATTTTCGATTGGATAGCCGATGTCATGGAATAAGCTTGCCATGAATGACGCAGACATGATTATTCTATGCATAAATGAATCAAGAATGCTATCCCGTCCGGTATTTGCACCATTGCCAAATGCCGTGCCCAAGATCTCGAGAAGTTGCTTATTGCATTGTAGCTCATCATAAGCAAGTCTGACTTTGCTGTTTATGTAGTCCGAAAATATCGTTCCTCCTTTTCGAATAACATTCGCGCAGTTGTCCAGATACTTGAAATTATGCAATAAAACGTACATTTGGTATGCATTTTTGATTTGATGAATAAAGTGGTCGCGATAGTAGGAGTATCTCTTTTGACCATAATCTATATTCAGATGCATTTGCCATTCATAACGAAAGTATTGCGCCGTAAAAAGCTTGTCCAGTCCTTCGATATTGAGGTATTGACTGATTATCTTTTCCCGTGCAAGCTCATAAAGATTAGCGTATTCATCAATAGGCTCACAGTTTCCGTATATCAGCCGCAAGTCGCTGAACACCTGTTCGTGGCTTGATTGGTTAAAGATTATCTGGCTGCGTTTGCGCTCATACTGATGCAACTCATTTAGCAGCCATGTGTCCTGCGGCTTTGGGGAAGAGGATGTGTTAGCAGCACCGGGGGAAGGAATGCCACCTGAGCGCCACAAGTATTTCGTGTATTTCAACTCTACCGGATCAAGATTCTTTAGGAACCGTGTCATTTCTTTAAGTGAAAATGTGATGCGTTCGGTTTTACCATCGCTTGGCATGTTGTGTCCCCCTTTCGCAATCGCTAAGATTTTTTCACGGCTTCGATAATCTCGTGGATGTTCGTATCAGTTCTTGCTGTAAATGATCCTTTGACAAAGACTAAATCCTTCACGCTAAAGATGTTAGCATTACTCACCTCATCAGAGGGGGATGCATCACTAACAGGGGTTTCTGACGGCGTTGTAACGGACCCCTTCAGGATGTTGGTCGCTTCGCTCAAAACACTATCATAACTAAAATGGAAGTTTTTATATTTTTCCTCACCAAGCTTTTCGTGCGTGGCATCCCAATTGTGTACTCCCATTTTTTTTTGCTGCGCGTTTATAAACTTTATGCTCCACAGTTCGTCACTATTTGGTTGAAATCCGCCCGCCAAGTTAAAAACGTCATTATAAATGACCAGTAGCTTGTCAAAACTTGTTCTCCTAGAGCTTGATTCGTAAAGAAGCGATTTCAAGTACCTTATGGAAGTCATTACGTGAGAGGTGTCATAGGATGATATCAAAAGCAGAGATACTGTCCCCTTTTTTTCGCGATAAACCCATCTCTGACATCCATTAACACAGAAAAGACCATGCTGGTATAATCGTCAAAGCTGGGTGGGAGATCGATTATAACCGAAGTATAACCCACATTTTGAAGCCACTCTAAGCTTGCTCTGAAAACATGTTGGAACAAGCCACTATTTATGTTCAACCCATCGGTTGATGTAAAGCTTTTTATAAAACGATTTCGCGACGATTGATTTGGGTCGGCAATAAACATGTCCAACGCAAAAACAACGTTTTTATCGCAATGCATTTTAAATTTTGTGATGCACTTTTCGCTTATAACTGTGTCAGGCGCAAAAAAACAAGTGCTCCAGTAATAATGGCTCTTATTCCGCAGTATGTTCATGATGCCATTGGTTAAATCCGGTTCAGGCTTGGAAAGATCTTCGAATTCCTTAGGATTACTGGTGGGAGCTCTGACCAACATATCCTCGTAGCCTGTGCTTTTGAAATCCATATCCAGCAAACATACTTTTGTTTCTCCTGAACCTCCTGCATCTGCCGCCAATCTGCCCGCCAGACTTAAGGCGATGCTTGATTTTCCACACCCACCTTTGATAGAATGTACTAAGAAAATCTCCATATGTATATCTCCTCAAAACCCAGAAAACAGCAATCACTTATGTAATTGCTGTTTTCTGCCCTTATTTAGGCTAAATTTTATAGTTTATTTCAATATTTCTGTACAGTCGAGTTTCCCTGAAATCCAAGTTTTCACAGGCCTTTTTTAAAAGCGCCCAGTCCTGCGTGCGCCTTATGTCGATATCAGCACTGCTGTTGTATCCGGGCTGGTTTTCGAGCAACTCCCTAAACCTAAAATCGTCCATCGCACTAAATGAGCCCTTGTCCATCGCTTCAATCATATCATTATAATAAACCCTATCATCAATCAAATCATATGCTTCTTTGTAGCTATCGCTTATCCATTTTTGCTTGCCAGTACCATCTTCTGCCCAGGTAACGTTGATTTCCTTTGATTCAGGGCGTAAGAACTTCAAGTGGTTTTGTCTGCACTTGAGCATATATGCGAACAACAAATCTTCTACACACATTGCTCTTCCAGAAATCGCTATGGAAATCGCATACGTATAATATCTATGAACAAGGCAGTTCCCATTTGCGTATTCGACCAATACATCGGCAATGTGTCTTATTAACTCTCCTGCAATTTCCTGAATCTTCTCAATGTGCGCACCACAATCATTCCCCTTGGGGCTGTTTGCATTGTAGGCCAAGGTAAACGCTGGTGTTGCACTGTAATTGATGTTGACAAGAATGTTTTGCGCTACGTCTAAAAACATGGATTTGTCCGCAGCGTCACCATTCTCGATTTCACTAATATCGATTTTCTTATACAGTTTAGAGCTTATCAGCTTAATTATCTGCCATAAGGAAACGGTTACCGAAGATTCATCCACTACAGCGATATCGTGCGACTTATGAATTTGTTCAACTTCTGCCATAAGCTCACAAAGACTTTTCATGCCAGCACTTTTGGGCAATTGTTCTTTTTCCATTACCCAAACTACTGTGCCTTCATAAAGCTCATGCTTACATAGAGAGCTGTACTTAATCTGCTCGTTACTCAATACTTCAAGTTTAGATATATACAAAAACACAACACACTTATTCTTATTGGTTTCCACACACTTGTCGATTTTTTTATATAACTCAAGATTAAGTGACTTGCTGTAGATATTTCGCTCAATGGTTCTTTTACCTATTGCGGCAGATAGCTTGGTAACGGCTGATTTGTAATAATTAAGGCTTTTCCCCTGGAAACCTGTATTATCGGGTGAGCAAAATGTATCATTAAAAGCTTTAAAAGCGGAAACATGCGCTCCGATGTCTTCAAGCTCGGCCGGTGCCGTTCCGCTTTGGTACAAGGCTAAAACATCTAGTATAAAAACGAGCTTCATTCTATCAGGGTTTTCGGTAATAAACAATGAGTTCATATTGGAGTTCATCGTCAAATCAATGCTGGGAACAGCCTCAAGCGTTAAAAAGGATTTATGCTTATCAATGAAAGCTCTAACCTTGCTTTGCTCGTCTATGGGAGAATCAATATATTGGGTTGAGTAAATCTTGAAAACCAATCTGCACGCAACATTATCCCTTTTCAATGCTCGAGTTACATAATGCAGATAGTCATAAAAATCATCGGGGTAAACATTGCCTGCGAACGATATATAGATTTCACAATCATCAGGATTGCTTTTTATGAGTTTCTTTACAGATGACAATGTTTTCTCAACCAAGCGTATTGCAGAAATTTCGACACGACTGTTGCAGTTGTTTTCAGCGACTGCGCGCATGCTATTTTTTCGGTCATCGTTCGACAATAGGTAGAGCTTTCCATTGTAAACTTGCCTTAGATTCGCAGATGAGTTATAATCTACATCAATGACCGTTTGAGTTAAAGCTGTCACCACCCCCGATTCTAAATTCATTGCTCCTTTGGCATCTTTTCCCATCGCCTTCATGGCGACTTCGTTAATATGCCTTTTATAGTTGGCCGACAGCACGACAGGCGAAAAGGGAAGATATAAAATCTCGAAACTTTGATTATCGCTTGACCTTGTCATGACACTGTCTGCTGAGAGAACGATTTCGCATATACTTGGCTTGCCGGTGAATAAATCGTCGGCACCAGATTTCGTTGAGCATTCAAGCAAAGCCGTTACCAGCTTGAAATGATTCTTGAGATATGTTGAAATTGTTTCTTCATTACTGTCATTCACCAATTGGTGTGACGCTCCATCAAAAATATCCAAAACGGCGACCCTGGCTTTGAGCCAATCCTCGAAAGATGGACGCAGAGCATCCTTAATACACTTCTCGTATACTTGGCTATCCAGTGCTTCCAGAACATTTGTCTCAACATAACAAACACCAGTCGACGATGCGACTGGGAATTTGTACGTTTTCTTTTCATTGCCAAAAACAATCGTTCCATTGCAAGTGAGTTTGTTCTCAGTACTGTGGTAATCGTGAGGGCATATAACCCCTACATTCATCTAATACCATTCCTTTAGGTTTTGTACGCCAGGGTTCATCGCATATTTGCAATACATAGGAAACATTAATATAGAAAAACCAAGAAAAGGGGTAGCTTTGGCTGTCATGAACTATCTGTAGTTGACATCCTCAGTACGGTCTTTTCGTGATTATGCATAAATTCTTTTCGGGAAAAAATCGCTTTCTACACTTATGTTGTGCAAAATAAACAATAATATCCCGTGCTTCTAGTATAACATGAGGCAAATTCCACGTCAAGATTTTTTTGGCTTTGATGCGACTACATTTTAGGTTTTTGATGTTGGTTTCTTTGCTCCCAACGGTAATACCTATGGATCCTCAAGCAGAAAGAGAATAACGGATTTCGATGCACATTGGCTGATCGAGGCGTATTCCCTGTTCTGAATCCACATTTGCAGATTCCGTTGTTGTTTTTCTGTACTGCTCCATACTATTCATGCAGGTGTTTTATGTGTCAGTGGCAGTGATAAAATGACCAAGAGTGGCAATTAAAAAATGTACAGATGTGGCTTCTCTAAAAAGAGATATGATACACTACTTTCCGGTGGAAAAAGCACCGGAAAGGGTGAATAAATGAGAGGAGCAATCTGGATGGAAATCAGAGCAGACCGTCAAAAGGGCCTCAGTTACAGCGAGCTGGGGAGGAAGTACAACATAGACCGTCGAATGGCGAAGAAGTACGCAGAAAGCGAAAGTCGACCGGAATATGTGCTGACAGACAGCAAGCCGTCAAAGCTGGATTCGTACTAACTTCAAATCGCGCTGTGGCTGGAGGAAGCGCCGCATTCGGCCATGCGGATCTGGGAAAAGGTAAAGGAGCAAAGCGTCGAGGGCAGTTACAGCGTGGTGAAGCACTATGTGCGAGGCAAAAAAGAACAGCTCAACGAGCAAGCGACAGTACGGTTCGCACCGTAGCAAATCACCTTCTGCCCCTTGTGAATCCAGCCAACCGAGCGCCCTCTTGCAACGTGAGATATATCATCAAAGCTGGGCAAGCGCACGTTGCGGCGTGCGAGTTTATTTTTCATAGGCTTGCATTGAAGCCGGGGCTGCGCACGGCGCGTGTTCGCCTTGTTGAAGTAGAAAAGGCTGATGAGTTTAAGTATCCTGCCTGCGCTGTTGACTATATCACGAATGCCACGAAATTGCCGTATGGTGAATGGAAGGAGATTGGGAAATGCCGGATACTTACAGACCTATCTTTTACGCTTGGTGACAGGGATAATATGGACTTTTTGCGGGATGAAAACGGGGTTATCTATAAAACAGACCACTCCGATTGTTTTGGTATTGAATCAGTTGCGGAAACGTGGCTTAATCCCAGTAAGACCAATCTCTCATACCTGTTCTACCAAATGTCGAGATCGAGGCCAACCGTAGGCTTTTCCATCAAAGAATACGCCGGAGATATGCCTGCCCGCATAGCTCGGATGCGTGTATCTGATTTTGATGTTGAATTGGGCTTGATCGAAGTGCATTACGGAAAGCCATTTGAGGAGCATTTCCGTTATTACATAGACGAGCTGATAAATCAATGCAAACAGATATGAGGTGCTGACGATGTTGGAGGGGTTGTGACGGATGGGTTGAGCTAGATTCTTCCCAAACCCGCCACTCTATTCCAAATACACCTGCTCGAATACCGCGAATACGTCCTCGAAGGTGACCCTGAGGTTTTTGGGGCCCTTTTATCAACTATCTTGCTGCGTGGGCCGTCGATAAAGAGGGGTATGTCTTGGCGAATCGCTTCAGGCAGCTCACACCGCTCTGAGCCCGCCCAAAGTGTAGCCAAGCATAAACATCATTTTTGTGCGTGCGAATAACTTTTTCATTGACATGCTGTCCGCTACTTTTCCTTTCGCACAGATCCAACCATACCTTTTCCCTGAATGGTATTAGAGCGGTTATACATCTCGGTTAGACTGGCGATATCAGCATTCCTGCGACGATTGACCGTTTTGAGAGATAGGCCCAGCTTGTCGGCGGTTTCTTCAGCGGAATGTCTCCCAGATGCTGTTGCCTTTGGAGACGGCGGGACATCCCAACGCTGTATTTTGCTCATCGCGATGCAAGAATCAATACAATGTGTACAAGGGCAGGGCAAAGAAAAAGGGTACAGATTAGGGGCGAAAAACGCGCCTAATTCGTACCGGAATCGCATTTCGAGGTAGGCAAGGGTTTTATACTACCTACCCATATTTTCGAGTTAAGTTGTGGTAAAAAGTCTGTATCTATGCGGGTTTGCAGACATCAAAGCTCTCTACTTTTCTACACCTATCTGTGACGGTTTAAACAATACTACAAAAATTGAAACGGAAAAATGCTGACGGTTATATCTGTGTGAAGTTGATTAATTCATTCTATATATCAAAACTATTCTATAAAGGGGGATTATGATGAGATACAATTTTTCAGCCGATTTTGTTAAGGTAATAGCCCCTGACACAAGTTTCGCCGATGCGTGGGAAACTATATGTTATACCTTGCTGCTTAATGAGTCAGGGGAAAAAGATATAATCAAGCTGAAAGCTCCTGAAAAAGGCATTGATATATGGAGGTCCGTTACTAAAGCGGCCTATCAGTGCAAAAGCAGTGAACACGGTCATAAAGGTAGCATAGATATGTTAAAGATTATTCAGTCTTTGACAAGTGCGCTAGCAGTCAAGGATACTTATGAATGGCACAAGTACATAATATGTGTAAACGCAAGCATAACTGGAACAGGATACGAAAAGCTACTTGAATTTATGAAATCAAAAAACTTGACTGAATCAGATATAAAAATTCTCCAAGCAGATGCTTGGTCAGAAATGGCAGAGAAACATATTGATTCAATTAAGCAATATTTAGACTATAGATTGCTCGTTACCGAAGATGAACTAAAACACGCTTTTGAAAAAGCCCGATATAAAAAGCCCGATATTATGATCAATACATTCGACAATACATATCTTCGATAAATTCCGCACCTGTAAGTATTAAGTTAACGAATAATCGTACTCCTATCAGCATAGAGATTCCATTCTCATCAGAACTAACTGTGGAACAATTGCTTGGTATCGCAAGAACATTGTTTAATATTAATATGGACAAACGCCATTATCCAGAATTAGGAACGAGTGCATCCCCATCAATTAGTTTATTATACAAAGGTCAAGCACAAAGTTTTAATAAGAAAATCAGCGAAGTGATTCAAGATGACGACAATAGTTTTGAATTATGGGTAAAGATCGTTTGGCGTGATTATCGGGAAGATAGCTCCGGCAAAATGCTTGACCTTAAATATGTAATTGGCTCTGAAAAACATATCAATAGAGGGAAAGAAACCGTTAATCGTACAGAATCTTTTTACCAAGAGAAGATGTGGGACTCTGCAATTTCAATAAAACAGGGCATCTTTTAGACACTTCCAATCCTCATAAAGCGGGAACAGCAAACATACTGTTCCCGCCGGGTCTGTAAATAGATTTGTGCTAATGCCTAGCCCAGGAAAGCCCTAACCCTGTCCGGGAAGAAAACACTAAGCTGGAGGAGAATCTGGCCCCAGTTGTGAATCCGGCCCGTCCACTTGAGCATGACATCCTGGGTGACCAGATAGAGCATTTTTAAAAGCGCCTCATCAGTCGGGAAGACCGCCTTGCCCTTAGTCACCTTGCGCAGCTGGCGATGGTAGCTCTCGATTATGTTGGTGGTATAGATGAGCTTGCGAATCTCAGGCGGATACTTGAAAAACGTGGCCAGCTCGGCCCAATTGCGCCGCCAGGACTGGACGACCAGCGGATATTTCTCGCCCCAGACCGCCTCGAAATCATCCCGTAGCACAAGGGCCGCCTCCTCGCTGGGCGCGGTGTAGACCGGCTTGAGGTTCGTCAGCAGTTTCTTGGTGTCCTTGTAGGACACATAGCGGATGGAATTGCGGATTTGATGTACAATACACTTCTGAATTTCTGTCTGCAGGAAGCAGGCCAGAATGGCCTCGGAGAAGCCGGTGAGATTGTCCACACAGCAAATGAGGATGTCCTCAACGCCGCGATTCTTCAGCTCGTTGAGCACCGTCAGCCAAAAC
>JGI994J12354_10003822_pt1 | contig 13822 bp, 15 predicted proteins | sample IntmicLarv3ML3BL_FD_12354 | JGI IMG/M metagenome (IMG submission 12354)
GCCTAAACATAAATGAACTGAATACTTAAAACCCAGAGGATCAATGCAACTTTTGCAGATGACCCTCTGGGTTCTTACGGCTTTATGCTCTATTCATACTGTCAATAGCCGTTCTCTGGCTGCTTTTTGAGCCTTCCCTCATTTCATATGCTGTTGACTAATTCATTTTGCCCTCTTTGCAACAGCCCCTTTTCCTCTTCGCTGGTTTTCATATCCATGATCGCTCACACCCAAGGCAACACGGCAGCTATCCCTCAGACGCGTTTTAAGGCTTTTCTAGGCACTTCATTACCCCTTTTAGACTTCAGATGCCTTAATCGAGCTTCGAACGCTCTACGGCCCTTTTAGGAGCCTTTACGGCCATTTCAGCTTTGCAGAATGCTCAACGATCTGTCGCCTCTCGATAGTAATTGAACAGCGGATAATACTCGAAAGCTATGCCTTGATGCGTCCGCCCGTTCCTTGCCTTAAGTATAACCAGTTCTATCTCCCTTGGGTTTCGCTCTCGCTCAGCAGCGATATCGAATTCCGCCCCCTCTCGATCCGAACTATTCGATCCTCGTGTGCTTTTCGAACGTCTTAAGGCCGCATACTGCAGGCCTATAAGAACATCACTCGAATATTCAACTGCTCCACTTTCTTTGAACGCTGTTAACCCAACAGGAAGATTATAGTTTTCGCGATTAAAGCTGCTAACTGCAACGACTGGCAGTTTAAAATCTCTGCTTAGCCTCTTTAGCTCAATGACGACCCGATCCGTATTTTGCTTATCCGTTGCCCTTGGATCATGAGGAGCCAGTATTTGCAAATAATCCACAAAGACAACTGGCTTGCGTCCTGTGATGCTAATATGCCTTTTTACCGCCTCTCTGATTTGCATGGCTCCGATGTCTCCGTTACCCTCGCTTATGAATATGTGGTCTGCATATGCTCGATAAGCCTCCGTGGCATCGTGTAGTAACTCTCGCTCTGTCGTATTATAGCCTTCCCATCGTCTGCCATCAGTAATTCCCCTTACTGTTTTGGCGTTATTTGGGTTAATATTTTTTGCGGATGCACGTTGTAATGTCTCTCTGCTAATCGATTTAGCCATAAGCTCATAGCGTGCCATTTCCAACGAAAAAAACAATACGTCATGGCCTTGTTGCGCGATTTGGTCAGCAATTTGCAATAAAAAAGTCGACTTTCCAAGAGATGTTATCGCCCCGATGACATATAGCCCCTCATACAATCCACCATCCAGCGCGCCATCAAATAGCTCAAACCCTGTTGGTGTTGGTGGTGTGTTAATGCTATCGTTTATCCCGTCAAAAAAACCTTTTAGCTGAGCAGCCGCGCTATTTTGCTGATACTCTCCTAAAGCCTTAATCCGATCAGCTTCTCTTGCTCCTGTAGCTGCCATCGAGGCTTCTTCGATTCTCTCTGCAAACGATTGTCGATCGCCTTGCAAGGCATCGTTAGCATCTTTTAGGCCATTGTAAAACCACGCAATATCCGCCAGATAAAAGAAAATAGATCTGGCAAATAATTCTTCGCCAAGCCTCTGGGAATTTTCTTTTCCTGCGGTGTCATTATCTAAAGCCAGGATAACTGGTTGTGTTGGCTTTTGTTCATCCAAAGCACGCAACAAAGGGGTTCTGCCCGTGCCAGCTAAGGCAATAGCTTGTCCTCCCGCCTCTATGATGCTTAACGCATCTATCTCTCCCTCCACGACAAAAATTGGCGATTCATTTTGCCACAAAGCCGCTACGTTGAAAACATGCCCACTGCCTGCTTTTCTAAATCTTTGCCCCTTTGGTGCGTCTTTATGAGCAAAGCGACTGTTATAGCTGGACGGGCTTGTAGGAAAAATGATGTATCCTTGTGCAAAACCTACGCCAATAGCTTCTGCTGTTTCATAGCCTATGCCCCTCTGCAATAAATAATCTGTTTCTCGGATGTGCTGCTGAGCTTCGCGAAAAAAATCGGAAAAATTTTCAGCTTTTTTATGCACGCTTGCTTCGTTGCTTTGGTCACTTGTCGATGAATTCGAGTATGAAGAATTATTCGTTGGCGTTTGATGGAAAACAGAGCTGGCTCGATTGGGTTCCACACCAAAATGTTGAAAAGCGATCTCCATCGCCTCTCGTGACCGCGGAATTACGCCGTATTGCCAAGCAATAACATCAAAAATATCCCCGTTTTCTTGACAGGCATGGCAATACACCCTGCTTGTATCTGGGTAAAATGTCATGCTTGGGTTATTATCCACGTGGCTTGGATGTAAACAGCAAAAATTCTGCCCTCTTCGATATTCCGTTCGCTGTTGTTTGATAAATCGCTCAAGCACTTCTGGCCGTTTAAGTTCTTGTTTGGCATCTTCCCACGTCATCTTTTCACCTCGTTTTTGCATAGCCTGATTCACATATTCCGTGATTTTGACTTAGCCGAACCACGAAAATCTCCTTAGCGCATACACAGCTAGCTTTTCTATTCGCGTATGGCGCCCCATTGGAAGCCCTCACCTTTAGACAAGGAGCAAACCCCGTAAGGATTTGAAGAAGTGTGGACATCTACTCCCCAATTCCACTACGTTTGTGAGTTCTATCCCAGCCCACTACTGTCCTACAGCGATTTTAAGAATTATAGCGATTTCTGAAGGTCTATACCTGTCCAATACCCCCAAATTTTTATTTATTGGGGAATTATGACGGCGACTTTTTATGAATTTTTTCACACAATCGCGCGTGTTAAAAACGTGCGATTTGTGTATATTAATATACTTAATATATTTAGGAAAAATCGCACCCCTCTAGCCCGCTCGTAGAGCGGGTTGCAGAATCGNTTAGCTGCCCGTCACCCCCCCAATTGCTGCCCGTCACCCCCCCAATTGCTGCCCGTCACCCCCCCAATTTTCATTTTTTGGGGGAATTATGACGGCGACTTTTTATGAATTTTGCAGGTATTGTCTAGCGGATTTTTGTAAGTGCGTTTTCTTCGTGCGACGATGTTCTCTGCCATCGGTTATAGTCTGAGTGTTTGGATAATTACGCCACGTAAAGACAACGTTAGCCGAGCGAAAATCGTCATACGAAAGAGGTGTTTGGTGGGGAAATTGATATCTCCAAGTGAGAATAGATCCAATCGCATCTAGGTCTCGTTCAAGGGGTTCAATGATACGCTTGGCAATCGCTCTATCACTAGCCATAACTTCGTCGTAGCTGGGCATCCCAGGGCAAGCTTGCAAAAGCGTTTCTACACTTATGGTATTCTCATTCGGTTTGCCCACGTTCATGCGTTTATGAGCTGCTATGCAATATACCAATGGGCGGGTATGGGGATTTTTTTTGGGGTTGATTTTTAGAGTAGCGCGTGGGTAATACATAAAAAAGTAAGCACCGTGACTGCCAAAGAAAAGGTTTAAAAAATCTTCGTTAAAGCGGAAAAAAATGATGCTGTTACGGATACCACTTGTGCCTCCGTATAAATTAACGTTAAACCAACTGCCACGCGATTTCCCCCTACCACGGTATTCAAAGCGAATACGTTGAAGCGCGTTCATATCACGTTTTACCTGTTGCCGTGTTTCTTTTAGGTTGGCCAAACCACGCATTTCCATGTAATCACGCAAAGGAAGCGAAACCATAGTGCCATTTGTTCCCTTACGAGTCACAGTAATCAAAAGTGCATCTAGTAAAAATCCAGCAGTTGCATTGATCCCAGCATCTAGTTCGCTGTAGCCACGAATAAAAAGCTTGAATTCGTTATCGGTTATAGTTCCATTTCCTAGTAAATCTAGCTGCGTGGGTGTCTGGGTCAATCTTTTAGACAACATAATGGATTGGCGACTCTCTGCAATGGTGTGATAATCTGGATTATCGTCGGGAGGACTCAATACAACTAGGCTTGCGGTCAGAGATGGTGCATCATCGGAACTGGATGGGAGGTCAACCTCGGAATAAATTGGTCTATCTTTTTTCTTTCGGAGACTCATGCATTTACCTCCTTTGCGGCTCGTTCCGGCAAAAGTACAGAGAGCAAGTCTAAAACCATCTTGTTCCAACTTGGGGATAGGAAAAAGTTAATTTACTTGGCAGGTTTCGTGCCGACTTCAATAAAAGCACGCAGGGCTTCATCAGAAATGCGCCAGCTTTTGCCCATCTTTACGGCTTTTAGTTTTCCTTTGTGGATGAAGGCGTAGACAGTGCGAGGAGTTAACTGGAGAATAGAAGCGACCTCGTCTAATGAGTATAGCCTGATCTCGTTCATGGGATTTCTCCTTTCAAAAAAACGAAAAAGGTAATCGACAGAGAACCTCCTTCGACATAAGTTTGGTAGTAGAATAGGTGCATTATAACACACAATTTTCGTTAGTTCAACGTTAACACGTAATTATGGGCATGTGATGATATCACTGAATTTTTGGGTATTCCGAGTCGGAATACCCAAAAATGTCCGATGAGGAAAAAATCTTTTACAGGGGGTTATTCATTGTCTGCAAAGCGTATTTATAAGACAATGCCTAGGAAAATTGCTCAGCGTTATAGATGAGCTATAGGCCGTGTGTAGATGCGATAAGATCTGCGAGACAATACTTTTGTGCAGCGAAAAGCGAGAATGCCTCTAGGAAGCACTAAAACGCTCTGTAACGCGTTTTAGTAGGACGAATGAAGGTAGAGACCTAGAAGAGGTTTTGCGTGGCTTAGATGCGAAAATAGAGCGTAGTAGGCTCGAATATTTTCTCCGTCGCGTGAGACTCTCATAAACTCGGTATAACGCTTCAAAAACCGCTATAATGAGTCGAATCGCTGTAACGCACTAGTAGCCGAGTATAAGGGATTTTTTGAAGTGAAATTACGGAGGGGACGCCCACACCGTCTCAACTACGGTCGTGGTTTGCACCTCACCTGAAGGTGAGGGCGTTTGGTGGGGCGTCGTACGTGCCATGAAAGGCACTTCTGAAAAAGAAAAAGAACAGGAACGAAAGAGGAGTAGAAAAACAAATCTACTTAGCGTTGCTTTTTAGTTATGATGTTAGATAAACAAAAATGGGTAATAGCGAAAAATTCTCAATAGGCGATAGGGACTGGCTAAAGGCTCATAATATCCGCCAAGTGCCTAAGTGCTTTGCGGTATCTGCGCCATATAGTGGCTTCGCTACGTCCAAGTTCCTCACATAAAAGGGCTATGGCAGCTTCGCGCGTTAACCACTCATGATGAAATACATGTAAGATACGTTGTTCTTCATCAGAAAGGTTGAGCCATGAAAAGTTGAACAGAGAAATATTATGCTGATCGTGTTGGTTCTGACGAATGCGTTCCTCGTGTTCGGTAAGGAGAACACGATATGTAACACGCGCTGATGGTTGATTTTTTATGTGTTTGCTCTTCGCCTGTATTTCTTTAATCCTAGAAAGATTGGCCGTTGCGCGGAGACGGAGAGTGGGGATAGAGTCGATTATCACTTGAGTAGCCAAGAGCGATGGATCGTTTTTTATAGCCAATAATTTGCCCTCCTCAAAATTATGGATGAGAAAATATGGGTGGTTCTGCGGCAACATTACATGTGGAAATGCTACCATGATGAAAAAACAAAAATCTAAAATTTGCAAGAAATATGTGCAGTACACGGCATTCTGTTCATAACAAAACGGGAATTCACAGGCTAATAACGCCATATTTTCATAGTGGCGATATTAAAGAAAAAAAATAGAAGCGATTTTTTCGGATAATTGTGAGAGTCGATGTATTTATAGAACTATTGTTCTCGAAGTATACAACAGCGATTGTGTTTTGTCAAGGGAGCGGACATACGCTCCTAGCGCTTGTAGAAACCGCTGTAGACTGCGGTTGGCAGAGGTTTATAAAGAAACTTCGAGGCAGAAATCACCAAAACTTTCGACTAGCGATATAAACCTATGCTCTTTTGCGGGATAGCAGAAAAATAAGCAATGAGGATGAAGATAGTGCAGTAAGCAGAAAAAGCGCGCACCCAGAATATGCATAGGGGCAAGCTACGACTGGGGCTGCGCGATATGGAACGAATAGCTATATGTACATATTTATATATATGCACATATAGCTATAGCTAAAAACAGCAACGATCCGCCGATGGCAGAGCGTTGCTACTGAATTGTGGGGTAGATGTTCTCTGCCTACGGCGGAGCCAAAAGGACAACTACTTTTCCTCGTCAAGGTCAAGGCCGATATTTTTGCCGAAGCCTACGAATACATCGAGGATACGCGGACCAAGCCAGCCTGCTAGGCCGCAGAACAAGCCAACATAGGCATCGTGAACGTTGAGGATGCGCAATGCGAAAAGCATCATAAGCCCAGTAAAGCCAGAGATGAAGATCTCGCTGAGAATACGCCCCCATTTAAGCAAGCGTTTGTCTTTGCGGTATAAAAGACGTGCTAGCCCGCCAGCAATGGCCAGCATGATAGCGACAAGGTATTCCCCAAAGTCTTGCATCATACAAAATCAACTCCTCGCCACTTATCACCCCGACGTAAGGCGTAGATATGGCCTAATCTGCTCAGCAGAGCAACCAAAGCTATATTAAGTACGGTGACCGTGGCGATAAGCATAAGCGCACCCCAGCCGACCCAATCGGCAGTATGGCTGCTGATACTAAACTCAGAAATGGCTACAACAGAGAGAAAACGTTGGTCAAGGGAATCGTCTGTGGGAACCCAGCGATAGTAAATATGCATATCGCGTTCAGGTTGATCCAAGGGAGTATATGGCACGATGTAATTTCCTTGAGCATGGATGAGTACTGCTTCTTTGAACCCAATATCAGCGAATGGGTCGAACAACTCTTCGTAACTCGGGGTTCTATACGAGACGTATTGCAAATCCTCGGTATAAAGTGCAGAGAAGGTATATGGTTGCTTGTCGAGGAATTCAATACTGTTACCTAAAAGCGATTGATAATCGTAGGTCTCCCAGTCGTTGTCTCTGGCAATAAGCTGATCGACAAGATTATCAACCAAATCGAGGTCTAACTGCTTCTCAAGGAACTTTTCTTTCAGTAAGGTTGTGTTGATCTCAGCTGTGAGATTAGCAAAATACATGATGGCCAGTGTTGCAATCAGAATGGGCAGAAGTAGTAAATACCGCCCATATTGGTGGTTTATGAGTTTCATGGATGGCCTCCTTTGATATTTAAGGTGAAAATAAGAATATATGGAGGTACATATTCGTATGCAGAAAAGTAACAAGAGTAGGTTAGTAGTATTGTCTGTGCTGATGCTTGCCTTCTTTATTTGTTCATGTTCTGATTCAATTTCGTCCCCTTCAACGGTAGCTTCAACTATTTCTGTGGGTTCATCTGAAGTCGAAAACACCAATTTATTTGCTGTACCCAACGCTTTTTTTGCGCTTGATTCCAGTAACACACCTGCCATGGAAGATATTGAAGCACTGTGCGCAGTGTATAATGCTTCAGTTATCCTTAACGACATGAATACATTTACATTCCCTATTACGCCTAGTGTCAAAGAAGCCCAAAAAATGAACAAGCAGCAGGGGTTTCCAGCTGGACAAGGTTATTATCCTAACCTAGAGGAGGACTTAACTGTATTTTGGGCCAAGTCCTATTCCATACATATTGATGCAGACGATATGGCCACATGGGCGGCTAATGTTCAACAAGAAATTATTGATGTGCTAGATGTGCTGGGAGAAAACCCAGCAACGCATCATATTCTTTCAAACGACGATTTTTCCATTGCAACCCTTTACACAGAAGAGCTTTTCTTGGCAAATGCATATGAAACAGCGGATATTGATCGTTTATTCCATCTCATGCTTCAGCATCAATATTTGACGAAATCTACGGATCGTTATGCTTTGCTACACGTCAAGGGTGTAGGAAGCGGATTTATTTACGAAAATCTTCATGCAGAAATAGGAGCAAGCTATCTGTTGCCTATAACAGAGATAAATGTACCTGAACTTATCACAGCAGGATACAAGCCCATTACAGTGTCGCGATCCATCTTGTGGATTTTCCCATCATGTAATCTCTCTGGCATGACATATGAAGAACGCATCTACGAACTCGGGTTATTAGGAGTGCCAGCAGAAATAAGCGATGAAGGGCAAAATACTATGTACACCTTGTATTTATCTTCAGAAATGGTTGACAGTCTGCAAATGGAGCTAAAAGAGTGGCTTGTAGACAATTTAGATATGTACTGTTCTGCCTATTCAGGTCAAAGCCTATCCTACACGATGAATGACGAGCTTACTGAAATAACCCTTCATTTTGCAGATACAGATCCTGAGGTGTTGTATGGGTATAACGATGCTATTTTACGATATGCGGATGCTTATCACATAGTAAGTGGTCAACACCGAAAGGTAACCCTTTATGGCGAGAATGAAACTGGCGAAATATTTTCTTCATGGGATAATGGTTTTTCTGAGTAAAAAGAGGCATCCAAACAAAACAATACTGTAACGCAACAAGGAGAACCAATGAGCAAAATTCATAATAAAATTGTAGGCATATTCTGCATGCTGTCACTCTTATTGTTCATCTACTGGTCGCTATCGAAGCCTACTTTCTACAGTTTGCTAGAAATCGCAGATGTGATGCTAGAAATCGATACAAGCGAGTATGCTGTGGTTAATGGTGTGGTTTTTACTTCGGATGTGCTACGACTCAATAGCAAAACTTTTATTTGTATAGATGAGTTAGGTAGCAATCTGGGAATAGCGTTTAGCCTCAGCAACGCTGAAGCCACCCTGACAATCCACAATGCGCAAGAGTATTCACCAGTTCTCATAGATTTGGTGTCCGAAATATGCCTCAACAGCGACATGAATGGAGCATATATAAGTATAGAGTTACTGGGCAAAGATGTCGTTGCAGAATTGGCACCCAGCGTATCCCTTAAGAGTCATAGTAGAGAAGAGCTTATCGCATTCATGAGTTCCAGAAGCCCAATCCCCTTTCCTGATGCATACGAGCGAAATGAAAATTACTACATTTATTGCCTAAAACCAGCCATCCGTTATTCGCTTGGCGCACAATTACTTACATTTGAGCAACATAAGACACAACAATTTATGGAGTTAATTGAACTCGGCGGACATTATTTTGTATCTCTTCCGCTTGAACTGGAAGCAATGTATGTACAGCTCGAAATCAGAAAAGCCAATACTCCCTAGAATTAAAACTAAAGAAAGAGAAACCAAGCCTCGTAGTCGATATTGAATCTGCACACACGAGGCTTGGTAAAGCTAATATCTAGTCATAGAAGCGAGTTTCCGAACTGCCCTCATTACTACCCTTGGTCAACATAAGCCTTACATGTGGCCACACAGCCGTCGACCCCTGCAGATGTAGAAGTGATGGAATAATTGACGAATTTCGAAAGAGACTGAGTGCTATTAGAAATTTCGTCGTGGTCGTTGCTCATTGTACATGCATCCTTAAGATATGTCCAAGATGTCGAACCCTTTGCGCATACCTTTGTGTTTTTGCATTGCACTGAGTTGAAGAAGTAGCCATTAGGAAGAAGTTGATAGGTATAAGTGAAACCAGTATAGGAGTTATTGTATGCCCATGTGATTTCAAGGTTAATTCCACAACCATTATTGTAGGCACTTTTTGCAGTGGCCTGATTTGAAAAGGTATGGAGCAAGTATTTGTTGCCAAACGAAAGATGCAGTTTACATTCGTTATTCTCCATTTTCAACTCTGCCGTCAAAGTATTGGTCGAAGAGCTCGAACCAATGAGTTCTTCAGATGTGCCGTTACCATAACAAAATAGATAATATTTACCATCTCTGCAAAGTATTCCTGCATCACATAGGTTTCTAAAACCGAAAAAGAATTCTGGGTAGAGCTTCACACTATGGGAAGCAGAAGTCGAAGTTTCCCTGAACCCGTTGGGAAGAGTTATTTCAGTACTTGCCTTGTACAAATTTTCAGCAGTCGATTTTCTCATAACAAAGTAATATCCTGGCATTTTTATTTCCTTCTTTCTTTTTACCTAGTCTAGCAATCGCGAGTTGCTTGACTGGTTGTTTTTTATTTGATTGATCAACCACCAATAGGATATCACCCCCGAAACCGTAAAACAATGTCATTCTACTATCATTTTCTGTCAATCTAGTCTCAAATTTCTGTCATTTTTCTATCACTTTTTGGGACAGTTTTCTTCTGTGTTTTCGCTCCTAGACAGCATTTGCGCGATCGGCTACTGTCATTTTACTGTCACTCTTCAATATGTGGACAAAATATGAACATAAATTTTCTCTAGAAATATTCTGCGTTGCGCTATCCTTCATGGCACACATCATATGAAAAGAGCGAGGCTGCTCAACACACAGCCTCGCTCTTTCCTTACGCCTCTCTATAACAGCACCATGCCAGCCTATCGCTTGCCTTCTTCCAGCTCCACGAATGATTCTACAGCCCTATGAATGAGTTCATTCACGCTCGTCCCTTGCTGCTCGGCCAGTCGCTTTAGCCGCTGGTGTAGCCTTGGCTGCATCAGTATCTGCATTTTCTTACTTCTGGTTTCTGCCCTTATAGGCAAATTCTCGATACTTATGCTCGTTTCTTCCTCTTCGTTGCGATAGCCCGTTCCTTCCGAAACGTTCTCGTCAGGCATATGTGATATGAACTGCATCGCAGGATTATAACCCCCAAACCTTTTCTTATCTGCCATCACTTTCTACTCCTTCCAAAAATTCTTCCACAAAAGCCGCATAATCCATGGCCGCATTGCTTGTAGGCGCATACGAAAAAATGTCTTGCCGCTTGGCTTGTGCCTCTTTAATCGCTACCCCTTCTCGAATACGAGCGTTATATACCCTCGCGTCCAGCTGAAGTGCTGTTTCTTCGATCATTTCAGTCATGTCCCTCGTTAGTATGGATCGTGCGCTGTAACGTGTTAGCAAAATCCCATCTACAACAAGCGCTGGGTTGGTATATCGCTTTACTACATCTATCGTGCTATATAGCTGGCCAATGCCTTGTATGCTAAATATATCAGCCTGTGTAGGTATAATTACCCTCGTTGCCGCCGTTAACGCGTTTATAGTCAGTATACCCAACGCTGGAGGTGTATCGATGATTACATAATCTGCCCACCTCCTTATTCCATATCTCTCAAAGACTTCTCTCAATCGATACTCTTTGCCCACATCAGTAAGTATATTATCTGCTCCTGTTAGCTTTGGCGATGATGCAATAGCCTGACCGCACAGTATTTCCTGAAAAAAAATTTGGACTCTATCTGGAGAGTTATCTACAAGCGGCTCATATATTGATTTAAGCGCTCTATTACCTTGTTCCAAACGCAACGCGTAGGACAGGTTCCCTTGAGGATCTAGATCAATAAACAGAACCTCTTTCCCCTTACGATGTAGCCCAGCTCCAAGCGCATGAGCGGTTGTAGATTTCCCTACCCCGCCTTTTTGATTAATGATCGCAACAACTTCCATCCCTAACCCTCCTCAGCGCCAAATATAGCCTGTGCTATCCGTGCTTCGCTCTGATTATTTGCCCGTTGCAGATGATGGGCATAGATCATCGTCGTATTGATATTATTATGCCGCAAGAGTTGCTGTGTCTCTTCTAAGCTTCCGCCATGCAGAAGATTAAGCGTACCCGTAGTATGACGCAAGCTGTGTGCCGAAAGCCGTTCGCTATCATAACCAACGCTCTGTAAACGTTGCTTGATAATTCTGCTAACAGAACGCGTCGTGAGGCGGCCTCCGCTATTACGGTTTGCTTTGCTCGTAAAGAGTGGCTGATCTCCGCCTCCGTTGCCCAGTACGCTTAAATACGCTCTAAGCGCATCTTCTACTGGCGCAACAAGCCGAACATACTCCGTCCTTTCTTCGCGCCCTTTACCCTGAATGTACAGCACAGTAGCATCTCCTAGCGTCTGTATATCACCTATGTTTGCGCGAGCAATTTCTATAACACGCAAGCCCCCAACCACCATAAGCAAAAAAATAGCATAGTCTCGCAAGCCGCTTGGAGCATCTCGGTCGATGCTTGATAAAACCTTCTGCACCTGCCTGCTGGTCAGATAGTCCTTCTTATGCCCTTTGTCTATTTTGGCTCCTTTAATTCGTTCGGCTACATTAGGGTAAATGTTTGCCTCTGCCGTCCACCGAAAAAAGAGCCTGATTGCTGTCAGATAAATTTGCACTGTGGCTGGCTTGCATGTCTCTTTTAGATGGTCACGAAACATGAGGATATCCTGTCTGCTTGGCTTGTCTATGCCGTGATCTCGCAGATAAAAGAAGAACCTACGTATAGCCCTCGTGTATGTTTGAACTGTCAACGGAGCGGCATCGATATATTCGACAAAATCAAGGAAAGTTCTCTCTGTAATTCGGTGTTCCCTTAGCGTTTCGATTGCAACAATTTCGGTCATTTTTCTGCCCTCCTTTCGCTATATATCTATGTGCATATATATATAGCGCTATATGTACATAGATATAATAACATGATGGTTAGGAAGTTGCAATACCGAAAAAATAAAGCGTACCTAACCCGCTACTGAATAGGATTTGTGTGATTTTTGTCAGAGAGGTATTAGGCTTATATATAGCTATATGCACACATATATATACATGTGCATATAGCTATTATTTTGCGCGATCAACCTAATTCCCTGATCACTGAACTTTTTGATGTCTCACTGTGATACATCAAAAAGTTCAGTGATCGATTGCCTAAAATCCCTCTATGTGCTGGCCACGTCCTTCTCCACTCCTTGGCCATCCATTGACACGATACCCAACGTTTTACCCAAAGGGGCTAATAGGCGTATCAGCGTATCCACTTGGGGCATGCTACGCCCTCTTTCGATACGAGATATCATCGACTGCTTAACACCTGTCAATTCTTCTAACCGCGCCTGTGTCATGCCTTTTTCATCTCTCGCTTTGATCAATTCACCAACCAACGCAACACGAAGATCGCGTAATGCCATTTCTTCAGCTGTTGAATATTGCGCTTCGAGTTCGCGGCTCCAAACAAGCAACTCTTTCTTATCCGCCATGCGCTCCCGTCCTTTCTCTCATATCTGCAAGCTCGCGCTTTGCTTTCTCTATCTCGCGTCGCGGTGTTTTTTGCGTCTTTTTTTCAAAGCAGTGAAGTAGGACGAATTGATTGCCTATGAAACCCGCGAACAATGTGCGATCGTTACTGGGACGAAGCTCCCATATTTCACCATCCAAATGCCGCGCATGGGGCATGTTCAACCCTCTCCCTTGCTCTTCGAGCAAACGGATGCAATACAGGATTTTATCGAGCTTAACACGACTATTTTTCGAGCCACTAGCCTTCAGCTCGTCGAGGTAATCTAGTATACTTGATCTCCCTTTGCTGTCTTGATAAAAAATGATCTCAAACAAACATCCCACTCCTCTTACGCACCATTATAGCTTATTAGTTATATTTCGTCAATGCATTTTCCCTTAAAAGCCATTTCTCAATGTGAGAATCAACTTTTTCTCGTCTCCCAGTTTTCCATGATTCTTAAGCGCTACGCACAAAGAAACAAAACGGATATCCCTCAGACGCATTTTAAGGCGTTTCTAGACACTTCATTTCCATTTTTGGACTCAGATACCTCAATCTAGCTTCGGACGCTCTACGGCCTTTTTAGGAGCCTTTACAGCCTTTCCTTTTTTCTGTATAGTCGGTAGTAACTGAACTACTCCCACAAAAAGGAGCTGTTGCAGCAGAAAGTGCAAAAAAAGACAACGACCAGGTTCCACGGAACCTGGTCGTTGGTGTATAATGGAATCATGCAAAAACCCATAATACGCACACATCATACAATAAATGGACAGGAAAGG
>JGI994J12354_10003823_pt1 | contig 13820 bp, 12 predicted proteins | sample IntmicLarv3ML3BL_FD_12354 | JGI IMG/M metagenome (IMG submission 12354)
ACCCGGTCTCCCTGAGGGAAGAGAGGCCATGTTGGGGTGGCGAGCCCCGACTGGCTGGCAGGGTCAGCCCCCGGCAGGGCCGATTCTTTGGGCGGGGTGCGCAGGGCATGGGTGCCAAGGGGGAAGTCGAGTTGCTGCTCTGCCGGGCGCGGGGCCCCGTCTCCCGCCCCGAAGAGGGCCGGGGGCAGGGAATCTGATTCCAGAATGTCCGAGCGGCTCAAAATAAGGGCGCGTTCCAGCACATTTTCAAGCTCCCGCACATTGCCCGGCCAGGAATGGCGCGAAAGCGCGGCCAGAAAGGCCGGGCTGACCCCCCGGATGCTTTTGCGGTTTTTTTCCGCAAGCTGGCGCAGCAGGTGGCTGACAAGCAGGGGAATGTCTTCGGCGTGTTCGCGCAAGGGGGGCGAAACTATTTCCAGCACATTCAGCCGGAAATAGAGGTCTTCACGAAAGGTTTTCTGCAGCACAGCCTGATGCAGATTTTTGTTGGTGGCCGCAAGAATGCGCACATCCACGGGAATGGTGCGTACCGAACCCAGGGGCTCAAGCTCGCGTTCCTGAATGACGCGCAGGAGCTTTGCCTGCAAATCAAGAGGAATTTCGCCAATCTCGTCCAGAAAGAGCGTACCGCCCGAGGCAAGCTGGAAGCGGCCCGGCTTGTCCTTTACCGCCCCGGTAAAGGCCCCGCGCTCATACCCGAAAAGCTCGCTTTCCAGAAGCTGGGCAGGCAGGGCCGCGCAGTTGACCTTGACAAGTGGCCTGTTGTTTCGCGGGCTTGCCGCGTGCAGGGCCTCGGCAATACGCTCTTTGCCCGTGCCCGATTCACCGGTAATAAGCACGGTGGCCTCGCTTGGCCCGGCCTGACGGATGAAATCGTGAATCTGCCGAATGCCCGTACTCGTGCCCACAATGGTGGCAATGCGCCCCTCGCCCGCGCGTTCCATGAGCAGGCGGTCGTTTTCCTGAAGCAGACGGCTGTATTCCCAGGCGCGGTTCAGGGTAAGCACAAGCTCGTCATTGTCCGCAGGCTTGGTCAGGTAATCAAAGGCCCCCTGCTTCATGGCCTCTACCGCCGAACCCACGCTTCCATAGGCGGTGAGAAGAATGACAGGCAGGCCGGGCCGAATTTCATGCAGCTTTTTCAGGGTTTGCTGCCCGTTCATTCCGGGCATTTTCATGTCCACAAGGGCCACATCAGCATCGCCGTCCAAAGAGGCGAAAAGGCCCACCCCCTCTTCACCCGAGGCCGCATCGGTCACCAGCCAGCCCGCATCTTCAAGCACAGCGCGAACCATCAGGCGGTGGCCGGGTTCATCATCTATGACCAGCAGTTTTTTCATACAGGCCCCCCGGTGCAGCGCGGAAACAGAGTCTTGTTCACTGGGCGGGCAGGGGGGCGCGCACAAAACCCTGCCCGGAAATTGTTATTGGAATACAGGGAAATCACAGGGGAAACCCTCCCTTTGCCGCATCGGGAAAAAAGAGGCGTATGGCGCAGCCCTCGCCGGGTACAGAGTGAATGTCCACACTGCCGCCATGCTTCGGTCATGCAGCTTTGCACAATGGCAAGCCCAAGCCCGGTTCCTGTGGATTTTGCCGTATAAAACGGCTCAAAGGCTCGGGCCGCCTGTTCTTCATCCATGCCGCAGCCATTGTCGGCCACCTCTATCCACACCCCGCCGTCGTCGGTCAGGCTGGAAAGGCGCAAAACCCTCTGTTCCCTGTTTCCGGCCTGCAGGGCGTCAAGGCTGTTCAAGAACAGGTTGAGCACGCATTGCTTCAGGGCATCGGGGTCGGCAAAGAGGGTATCTGTTTCCCATTCGGTCAAGAGGAGAATCTTTTTCTGCTCAAGGTCGAAGCGGAGCAGGGTTTCAAGGTCGCCTGCCAGGGCGGGCAACGAGACCGTGCGCGGGTCAAGGCGCTTGGGCTTTGCCAGAAAGAGCAGGTCGGTGATAACCCGGTTCAGTCGGTCAGCCTCTTCCATCATTGTGCGGGCGTAGGTTTCCTCCGGTTGCTGACCGGCAAGTTTGCGCATGAAATACTGGGCAAAGCCGCGCAGGGCGCTCAAGGGGTTTCGCACCTCGTGCGCCACGCCAGCGGCAAGGCTGCCGATGGCCGCGAGCTTTTCCGCCTTGGCAAGGTCGTCTTCAAGGGTGCGAAGCTGGGTTCTGTCGCGCAGAATGATGATGGAATCAATGATTTCGTCGTCGGCAACAGGCAGGGCGCGAACCTCAAGGTGCTGGGTTTCAAGGTTCACCGACTGCCAGCCCGAAAGGGCGCCCGCGCAGCCCGGAACGGCAAAGGTTATGGGTGCGCCGGGCTTGGGCTCGACAGCTTCGGCAATGGCCGGGGGCAGTTCGCTCACCTTGAGATCGACAATGGCGGTTTTTCCCAGAATGGCAAGTGCCGCCGGGTTGGCGGAAAGAATGAGGCCATGCCTGTCGGTGGTGAGCAGGCCGTCGGGCAGGTTGTCGAGCAGGCGGGCCTGAAAGCGTTCAAGCCTGTCGGCCCGTCTGGCCTGTTCCCTGCGGGCCAGAAAACGAAAGGCCAGCACCGAGCAGACAAGGGCGGCCACCAGAATGTACAGACTTTGCAAGCGGATGTTTTTGCGGAACCCCTGATGCAGATCGAGGTATTTTTCCGTATCCAGGGCCACCACCAGAAAGGTGGGGGGTACGGGGTTCTCGTGGGCCATACGGAAGCTGGCCATGGGGGCTTCAAGCATTTTCACGTTGATATAGGCCGGGGTATCTCCCACCATATGCCTGCCGTGCCATTCGCCCGCGCTGAACAGCTTTTCAAGGTCAATGGGCAGCACCACCTCGCCCTCGCTGTTGTCGGCGGAGCTTGCCAGCAGTATGCCCTGATGGTCGAGTATGTCGGCGAAGATGAGATCCCCGTCAGAGCGCAAGGCCGCAAAGAGCTCGCGGGTGCGGGGGGTAACGGAATTTTTCCGCATGTACATGGGGCCGCCGTGGCGCAGGGAGTTTTCCAGGGCCAGCAGAATGGCCCGGCTGGTCAGGTGCAGATGCTGCTCCTCGGCCTCGCCAAGATGCTTGAAGGTCTGCCAGGTGGAAAAGATGAGGGATACGCCGACAATAGCCAGAGCAAGCACGGCGGTTATGACCGTGCTGCGTTCCTTGACTTTGCCGGAAATTTCCACTGTCCGCTCCAGAACTGCGCCATCGCGCTGGCAATGCGCGCTTTTCCAACATGGTACAATTGTTTGCCATACCCATTGCCACAGGGTTGTGAATGCAAAAAATTGCACATTTTTATCTGTTTGGCAAGGTGTTGGGCTCTTTTGCCGTGATGCTGCGGCTAATCATGTATTATAGCTTGCTAACTCTTGTGTTCCCGTGCATGATGCCCCATATGGAAAAACCCTGCCCCGCACAGGCCGCGCGCAGTACAGCCGCCAGGGAACTCGGCCGGGCCGGGGAAGAGGCTGCCTGCGCCTTTCTTCGGAACAGGGGCTACCGCATTGTCGCCCGGAACTGGCGGCCTGCGGGCGTCATGAGCGGGCTGGAACTGGATATTGTGGCCCGAGACGGAAAATTTCTGGTTTTTGTAGAGGTGAAAACACGGGCCAGCGGGGCGCGCATACCCGTGGCAGCGGCCTTTGGTGCGGCAAAACAAAAAAAGATGCTTGCTGCCGCCCGGCAGTACCTTGCGGCGGAAAAGGCCTGGCACCATGCGTGTCGCTTTGATCTGGTCTGCGCGTGCGGTACGGGGGAAAGCGGCTTTCAGGTTGAGCACTACAGCAATGTCATTGATGACGGGCAAACTCTGGGTGGTGGCAACCCCCCTTGGCAACCCTGGTGACCTTTCCGAAAGGGCGCGGCAGGTTCTTTCTTCTGTGGACGGCGTTCTGGCCGAAGACACCCGCCGGGCTGGTCTCCTGATGGCCCGGTGCGGAGTGGAGACCGCCCCCTTCACCAGCTTCCACGACCACAACGAGGAAGAACGGCTTCCCCAGGTTCTCGGCTGGCTGGCGGCCGGAAAAAACCTGGCCCTTGTTTCCGATGCGGGCACACCGCTCCTTTCCGACCCCGGCTACAGGCTTGTGCGGGCCTGCCGCGAGGCCGGGCATACGGTTTCGCCCGTNCCCGGCCCCAGTGCGCCCGTGGCCGCCCTTTCCGCCTGCGGCCTGCCGCCTCTGCCCTACGCCTTTCTCGGGTTTTTGCCGCGCAAAACCAGAGAGGCGGAAAGGGTTCTCGCCCCCTATGCCGAGCTACCCCTGACCCTGGTGTTTTTTGAGCGCAAAGATCGTTTGCAGGCAACCCTGGCTGCCGCCCTTGCCGTTCTTGGCAACCGCGAAGGCATGGTGGCCCGCGAAATGACAAAAACCTTTGAAGAATTTCTGCCCTTCACCCTTGCACAGCATGGCGATATTCCGGCAGACCTTCTCGGCGAAATAACCGTGGTTCTCGGCCCGCCCCTGGCCCGGGGAAAAAGCGACCTGACCGAAGCGGCCCGCATAGCGGACGAAGAAAAACAGGTGGGCGGCAAACCCAAAGAGGTGGTAAAGCGGATACACCAGCGGCTTTGCGGCTGGACAGCAAAAGAGGTGTACGAATTTGTCCGGGAACGGCCCGACAAACCATAAGCGGCAACAGCCATGAACGCATCCTGCCCGCTCCCTGCCGCCCATGGCGGCCAGCGCCCCTACGGATTTCCGACCAGGGTTCTTGTCAGTTGCCTTGTTCGTTCCTATTTCATTCAGGTGGGCATGAACCCGCGTGCTTTGCAGGGCTTGGGCTTTGGCTTTGCCGCCCTGCCCGGCCTTGAAGCCCTGTACGGGGAAACCCCGGAAAAAGAGGCGGCCCTCGCCCGATGCGCCCGGCGCTTCAACTGCCACCCCTTTTTGGCCCCCCTGGCCCTCGGCATTTACCTGCATACCGAAGAAGCCCTTGTCCGGGGCACTGTACGGGCCGCTACTGTGGAAACCATGCGCGAAACCGCCTTCAATACCCTTTCGGCCCTGGGAGACACCTTTTTCGGCGGGGCGATAACCGTTACCTGGGTTCTGCTTGCCGCCATCCTGCTGGTATGCGGCTGCTTCGGCGCGGCAGCGGGGGTTACGGCCCTGCTCTTTGTGTGCCTTCAGATCATGAAGGGGGCGGCCTTTGTGCTGGGGGTACGCCACGGCACAGGGGTCTTTGGCCATATCCGGCGGCTTGACCCAGGCGGGCTGGCCGCTGGCCTGCGCTATGCCAATGCCGCGCTGGTCGCCCTTTTTGTTCTGTGTGTTCTCCTTGTTGGCGGGGTTGTGCCCCTTTCCCTGCCCCCCGGCGAATCGGCCGGGGCAGGGCCACTCGCGCAGGCGGCTCTTGGGGCGGAATGGCGGTATGGCGTGGTCAGCCTCGCCCTTCTGGCCCTTGCCCTCGCGGTGTCGCGGCTGGCCAGGGGAAGAGGGGGCGCGGCCTTGCGGATTTTCCTGTGCTTTGGCCCTGGCGCGGGGTTCTTTCTTGCCCTGTTCCGCCCGGATTTGTTTTGGTAGCCCGCATGGTGCGGAGGAATATGATGACCCCTGTAAAAAACAACGGGCCTGACAGGCACGGGCAGGCCGCTTCATTGCCTGTTGTCGAGGCAACAGTGACAGTTCTTGGCGAGCTTGGTCTTCATGCGCGCCCTGCCGCGAAAATTGCGCGGTCAGCGCAGCAGTTTTCCGCCGAGGTGCTTCTGTTCCACGGCGAATACGAGGCGGACGCAACCAGCATTCTCGACATACTTTCCCTTTCCGCAGTCAAGGGTTCCCGTATTGTCGTGCGCTGCAAGGGGCCTGATGCCGAGGCCGCTCTCTTCGCCATTTCCCGGCTCGTTTCCGGCGGGCAGGAGGAACGCTGATGGCCCGCGTCACCTTGCAGGGGTTTGCCGCAAGTTCCGGCTTTGCCATTGGCCCGGCGTACTTTTTGAACCGCAAGCCGGCGCCTGTTCCCCATACCCTCATTCCCAAAAAAAAGATTGACGCCGAAGTGGCCCGCCTTGAGAAAGCCGTGCGGGAAGTCTCGGCAGAGCTGGAAGAAACCCTTGAAAACATATCGCCGGAATTTGAAAGCTCCCGCGGAATAATTGATTCCCACCTGCTTATCTGCGCAGACCCCAAGCTCAAGGGCGAGGCAGAAAGGCATATCCGCGAGCAGCGGCAGAATGCCGAATGGGCCCTGCAGGAAAGTGTCGAGCTTGTAGCCGCTCTGTTCCAGCAGATTGAAGCGCCCTATATTCGCGAGCGCATTCAGGATGTGTTCGTTGTTTTTGAAAAGATTATGAAGCGGCTTTCAGGCAAGGGCGGAAGGCAGCCCCACGAAGGGGGGCAGAGCGTGCTGCTGGCCTACGACATCAGCCCCTCGGACGTGCTGGTGTACAAGCCCGACAACATTTCCGCCATTGTCACAGAACAGGGCGGGCGCACGGCCCATACCGGAATTGTGGCCCGTAGCCTGCACATTCCCGCGGTAGTGGGGGTGAGCGGACTTGAGGCGGCTCTGGCTGATGGCGACAGGGTCATAGTGGACGGTTTTTCCGGGGTGGTTCTGGTTGACCCTTCCGAAGAAGAAATGGAAGCCTGCGCGGCAAAACAGAAGCAATTCAGCCGTTTTCAAAACGTTGTTCTCGGCAGTGCCGCCTATCCGGCGGAAACCGCCGACGGTGTACGCGTGGACGTGCTCGCCAACATTGATGTGACCTCCGAAGGGGCCGCTGTTTTGGAAAACGGCGGCATCGGAGCCGGGCTGGTGCGCACGGAATTCGGCTACATTGCCCGGCCTGTCTCCCCCACCGAGAGCGAGCTTTTTGCCGACTACCGCGAGCTTGTCAAGGCCCTTTCCCCCGGTCAGGTGACCTTTCGCACCCTTGATGTCGGCTCGGACAAGAAGTACTTTGGCATTGCCGGGCTGGACGAGGAAAACCCGGCCATGGGCATGCGCTCCATTCGCTACTGCATGCGCCATCAGCCCTTGTTCAGGCGGCAGTTGCGGGCTCTGCTTCGGGCAAGCGCCTTTGGCAAGGTGGAAATACTCTTTCCCTTTATTTCCGGCCTGGAAGAACTGCGCCTGGCAAAGTCGTTTCTGAAGGAGGCGCAACAGGAACTTGCCGCAGAGGGCCTTCCCTTTGACCGGAACATTCCCGTGGGCGTGATGATTGAATTGCCCTCGTCAGTCCATCTCGCTGATGTTTTCGCCAACGAGGTGGATTTTTTCAGCATCGGCACAAACGATCTCATCCAGTTCACCCTGGGGGTGGACAGGGGAAACCGCCATGTTGCCTATCTGTACCAGTCCCTGCACCCTGCGGTCATTCGCTCCATAAAGCATGTGGCGGACAGTGCCCACAAAGCCGGGGTGACGGTCAGCGTGTGCGGGGAAATGGCCGCAGACCCCTTCTGCATTCCCCTGCTTCTGGGCATGCCCGTGGACGCCCTCTCGGTTTCCGCCCAGTCCATACCGCTGGTCAAACATATAGTGCGGCGCAATGCCGCGTCCCGGTGCCGGGAACTGCTGGCCGAAGCCATGCGCTGCCCTTCCACCCATTCCATCTGGCAGTTGATGCTGGACCATTCCTGCTCCAGCTACCCTGAGGATATGCCCTTTTTCACCACCCTGTCCGGCTCGGACGGGTAAGCAGACTCTTCAACCGCCTGCCCGCAACCACAGGGCTGGCGCGAGACAAAGGTTTTTTCATGAGCAGCAAAAAATCCGGCAGCCTGATTGCCCAGAACAAAAAGGCCCGCCATTATTATGAACTTCTCGATTTCTTCGAGGCCGGAATAATGCTCGTCGGCCCGGAAATTAAAAGTATTCGCAATGGCGAGGTCAATTTTCGCGATTCCTACGTCACCTTTCGCAATGGCGAAGCCTTTCTCATCGGCCTGCACATTGCGCCCTACGCCAATGCGGGCTATGCCGGGCACGACCCTGACCGCGACCGCAAACTCCTTCTTCACGCCAAAGAAATAGACACCCTGGCAGACAAGGTGAACCAGAAGGGCCTGAGCGTGGTGCCCGTGAACATGCACTTCCGCAACGGACGGGTGAAGGTGGAAATTGCCCTCGGACGAGGCAAAAAAATGCACGACCAGCGGGATGACCTGAAAAGGAATGCGGAGTTGAGGGATGCAGAGCGGGAGATGGCGAGATATTAAGGGCTGTCCTCACAATGGCCTTTTTGCCCTCTGGCGGCGTTGGAAAGCTTTTTTATTCCGGTCGAGTACCGCAAAAGTACACTCCCTCCATAAAAAAGCTTTCCGCCTTGCCAGAGAACAAAAATTCTCATTGTGCGAACAGCCCCTGGTTCAACTTTACAGTGAAATTGCTCTAATAGCGTGATTTGAACGACTGCACGGTATTCGCCAGCAACTGGGCAATGGTCATTGGCCCCACCCCGCCGGGAACCGGGGTTATGGCCGAGGCAACGGCGCTCACCGAAGCAAAGTCGCAGTCTCCGGCAAGGCCGGTATCGGTGCGGCTGATGCCCACATCAACCACCACCGCTCCGGGTTTGACCATATCGGCAGTGAAAAAACGCGGCTTGCCAAGGGCCAGAAAGAGAAAATCCGCTTCCCGGCACACCCCGGCAAGATCATGGGTGCCAGAGTGGCACACCGTTACCGTGGCATTGGCATCCTTGCCCGGCTGGCCGAGCATCATGGCAAGGGGCTTGCCCACAATATTGCTGCGGCCCACCACCACGGCCCTTTTCCCAGACGGGGAAAGCCCGTAGCGCAGAAGCAGCGCCATGACCCCCGCAGGCGTACAGGGGCGCAGCCCCGGCAGACCAAGGGCAAGGCGGCCCATGTTCACCGGGTGAAAGCCGTCAACATCCTTTTCCGGCAGAATACGCTCAAGGCATTGCCGGGAATCCAGCCCGCCCGGCAGGGGCAGTTGCAGCAAAATGCCGTCAAGGGCCTCATCGGCATTCAGGCGATCAATAAGGGCCAGCAATTCGCCCTGGGAAACCGAGGCCGGCAGGCGGTGGGCAAGGGAATGGATTCCTGCCTCGCGGCAGGCCGCTTCCTTGTTCCGCACATAGACCTGTGAGGCCGCATCTTCCCCCACAAGTATGACCGCAAGGCCGGGCTTGCGCCCGACCTTGGCTTCAAGTTGCGCTACCTCAACCGCAAGTTCGGCCCGCAGGGCCGCTGCCGTGGCCTTTCCATCAAGAATCGTGGGATGACTCATTCTTCGTGTATCCTAATCTTCGCCGTCCGAGGGGCCGTAATGGGCGCTGATGGCCGGGCCGTAATACAGGGCGCTGTCTTCAAGGTCTTCCTCAATACGCAAAAGCTGGTTGTACTTTGCCAGACGGTCGGTGCGACAGAGGGAGCCGGTTTTTATCTGGCCCGCGTTGGTGGCTACCGCAAGGTCGGCAATGAACACGTCCTCGGTTTCGCCCGAACGGTGCGAAATAACGGTGGTGTAGCCGTTTTGACGGGCAAGCTCAATGGTGTCAAGGGTTTCGGTAAGGGTGCCAATCTGGTTCAGTTTGATGAGAATGGAGTTGCCCACACCCTCTTCAATGCCCTGGGCCAGAATTTCGGGGTTGGTGACAAAGATGTCGTCGCCCACAAGCTGAATGTTGTTGCCAAGGCGGGCCGTAAGGGTGTGCCAGCCCTGCCAGTCCTGCTCGGCCAGCCCGTCTTCAATGGAAATGATGGGGTGGCGGGTGGTGAATTCACCAAGATAATCAACCATTTCACTGGAGGTCAACGAAGCTTTTTCACCAATCAGCTCGTACTTGCCGTTCTTGTAAAATTCCGAGGCCGCCACATCAACCGCCAGGGCCAGATCTATGCCGGGGTTGTAGCCGGCTTCTTCTATCGCCTTGATAATATAGGCGAAAGCCTCTTCGTGGTTTTTCAGGTTGGGGGCAAAGCCGCCCTCGTCGCCAACGCTGGTGATGTGCCCGTCCTTGGCCAGAATGGCCCGCAGGGTGTGGAAGGTTTCAGCGCCCATACGCAGGGCTTCCTGAAAATTGGGCGCGCCAATGGGCATGATCATGAATTCCTGTATATCCAGGTTGTTGGGGGCATGAGCGCCGCCATTGATGATGTTCATCATGGGTACGGGCAAAACCTTGGCATTGACCCCGCCAAGGTACTGGTACAGGGGCAGGGCCAGAAAGTTGGCCGCAGCCCGCGCCGTTGCCAGGGAAACACCGAGCAGGGCGTTCGCGCCGAACCTGTCCTTGTTGTCCGTGCCGTCAAGATCGATGAGGGTGGTATCCACAAGAACCTGTTTCAGGGCGTTGATGCCGATAATGTTTTCGGCGATTTCGCCGTTCACATTGTCAACAGCCTTGGAAACGCCTTTCCCCATGTAGCGGTTTTTGTCGCCATCGCGCAGTTCCAGCGCCTCTCTGGTGCCGGTGGATGCGCCGGAGGGAACAGCCGCACGGCCCGTATGGCCGGAATCAAGGCCCACTTCCACCTCCACGGTGGGGTTGCCTCTTGAGTCCAGAATCTCTCTCGCCCAGACGGAAACGATTGTACTCATAGAATTCTCCTTAGCAGTATGGAAAGACGTTACACACGTTGCAAGTCATGAAGCAATCGCAGCCCGTGCAGTACAAGATCGGGCTGTACAGCGGAAAAACAGTTGGTAACCCGCGAGAGCGGGTCGGCAAACCCGCCGGTGCCGACTATGGCAACCGGCCCCTTCAGGGTGGCGCCGAGCCGCGCGGACAGCCCCTCGGCCATGGCGGCAAAGCCGAAAACAAAACCGTGGCTCAGGCTTGTGGACGTGGACAGGCCGGGTTCGGGGTGGGCCTTCTCCACAACCAGATTGATGCGCGGCAACTTTGCCGTGCCGCTCGCCAGCGCCGCAACAGACGAAAACACACCGGGGCAGATAAGGCCACCAAGATACGCATTTTCTTCGACACAATCAAATGTTGTTGCTGTGCCGAAATCTATGGAGATAATGGACGGAGTATCAGGAAAGAGAACCCGCGCGGCGTACGAGCCGACAAGCCTGTCCGCGCCCACCTCGTGCGGCCGGGCGTACCTGTTTTCAAGGGGAACAGACAGATCACCCGGAGAAAACAGCAGGGGAACCGGGAAAAAACGGGCACAGGCCGCAGAAACAATCTGATCCATTTCGGGCACAACAGAGGAGGCAAGGCAATAGCCCACTGCGGCAGGTTCGTACCCTTCGCGCCGCAGAATGGACACAAGGGAAAGCCCGAAGGCGTCAGGGGTCAGGTGCTCGCCCGAGGGCAGAACATAGGTGACAAAGCCCTTTCCCTTGCCGCGAAGTCCTATTTTTGTGTTGGTGTTGCCAATGTCGAAATACAGTGCGCAGGTATCCATTTTCCGCAGTTCTCTTGGGGTATTGTCTGAAAAGGGTGAAGGCCCGTATTGCATGGTGCAACTTCTCTTTCTATACTCGCTTTGGGCAAAATTTCAAGAAAAGGTTTTTTTTGAAAATACCGTCTTTTCTCTTGACATTTTTCCGGCAGGGGGTAAATAGCCAGAAGCGTCTTGTGCGTGGAAGCGCACCTTGTCCGCACCCGGCTTAAGGGGTTTTTCCCCCGTTCCTCCAAGAGAAAAGCAGCCGTTATGCATCAGACTTTTTATTACGCAGGCTACCTTTACTTGACCGGCTTTTGCAGCGGGGTCTGTTCTTGCAGTCTGTAGTGTAAACAATACGAGTACTGTAAGCCGCCGGCCCCATGGGTCGGCGGCTTTTTTTTGCGGGTTTCGCACTCAGCCGGACTGTCCGGCAAAACACCAGGAGACAGTATGTTTCACATGGATATATGGGTCACCCTGATAATTGCGGGCATAGTTGGCGGAACAGTATGGGCGGTATATGCCCTCATCATGCAGAATATTGAAAACAGACGGGGGAAAAAATGAGCTTCGCAACCGTCAGCCTGTGGCTCGGGTACATTGTTACCCTGCTGGTTCTTTCCCACCTTGCCAAGGGCAAGGACGCCCTTCTGCCCGGCAAGATAGGCGTTGCCATTCAGTCCATGGCCTATGTCGCCACCTATATTTCCGCTGTCGCCCTTGTGGGCTTTTCCGGCCTCGGCCACATATACGGCCTGCAAATTGAAATGATTGCCATGGGCAATATCTGGCTCGGGGTGTGGTTTGTTTACCGCTACCTCGCCTGGCCCACCAAGCTCATGCAGAGAAAACTGCTTGCCAGAACCCCGGTGCAGCTTCTTTCCAGGGGATACAGGTCGCCCGGCCTTGGCAGGTTTTTCGGGGTTCTGGCCGGGTTGCTCATTCTGGTATACTGCTCGGCGGTGTTCAAGGGCGGGGCGCTCATTCTCACCAGCGCCGTGCCCCTTGACGAGCATCAGGCTCTCTGGCTTCTGGTGGCGCTGGTCGCCACAAGCGTTCTGTGGGGCGGTTTGCGGGCCGTTTTATATACCGAGGCCCTGCAGGGGCTGATTATGGCTGTGGGGGTCATTGCCATTGTTGTGGGCACCCTCAGCATGGTGGGCGGCCCCATGGCCGCGCTGGAAAAACTGGCCCTTGAGGCGCCGACAGAGAGCGCCAACAACGGGTTTCTGGCCCTTTCTTCGGGTGCGCCGGGCATGCATGTGATATTCCTTGCCTTTGTCACCAGCGTGGGCGTGTGGGCCCAGCCGCAGATGATTCAGCGGCACTTTGCCCTGAAAAGCAAGGCCGAGGCGCAAAAGGTCATTCCCCTTGCCATGATATGGATAGCCCTGCTGCTTGGCGGGGCCTACTTTGTGGGCAGTGTTTCACGCCTTGTTCTTGGCCCGGAGATTGCTTCTCCCGACCATGTCATTCCGGCCCTTGTCAAACTCATCCTGCCTGAATTGGGGCGGCAGATTTTCGCCCTTGCCATTGTTTCCGCCGCACTCTCCACGGCTTCGGCCCTGCTGCATGTTTCCTGCGGTCTTTTGGGGCAGGATGTGCTTGGCCGCTCCCTTCGCGGGGCAGGGTGGTATGTGGCCGTGGCCCTGGGCGCTTTGGCCAGCGGGTATTTCGCCGTGCATTCTTCAAGCATTATCGCCCTTATCTGCGCTACAAGCTGGAGCATCATCGCCTCTGCGATGCTGGTTCCCTACCTCACCCTCATCATCAAGGGACTGTCGCTGCCCTCTTCCTGCGCGTGGATTTCCAGCGTGAGCGGACTGTCCGCATGCCTTGGCTGGTATTTTTTCGCCTCGCCCTCCACTTCACTGAAAATTTCCGGCATGGCCGCGCCCGGCCTTATCGGGGCCATTCACCCCCTCTTTATCGGCCTTGTCTGCTCGGCCATGGGCATGGGCCTCGGCCTGCTGCTGGCGGGTGGGCAAAAGACGGAGAGCGGCCCGCGCCATAGAGGCAAAAGCGCGCTGTTTGTGCGCGGCAAGCGGCGAAGCGAACGTATTTGATGAGCCTGCGCTGAACAAGGCAGAGTGACCATTCTTTGCCATACAGGCCACAAGGCGCACGCACACAGAGCATTCTGTGCGCGTGCGCCTTGTAGTATGTATGGCCTGCCTGCTGCTAACCTGCATTTTTACAAGTGAAAACAAAACATTATCATAGAAATATTTCTTTGTTGCCTGTAGACACTTTGTCAAAAGGCCTCTTTACGAACGGCATTCCCAACCCCTTGCAGGGTTGGGAATGAAAGCCGCGCCGCGCTTCGCTTGCGGGCGGATGGCCACGTGCGTGTCCGTCCACCCGCATTCTGGCCTTCGCGCACTATGCGGACTAAATCCTGCGGCCTCCGCGTTGATTGTCATTCGGGCGGGCCTGGGGCTGCTGCCTGTTCGGCTGACGCTGTTCCTGGGGGCGGGCCTGCTGCTGCCGATTCTCGTTGGACTGGCGGTTTTGCACCTGCCGTTCAGGC
>JGI994J12354_10003824_pt1 | contig 13819 bp, 15 predicted proteins | sample IntmicLarv3ML3BL_FD_12354 | JGI IMG/M metagenome (IMG submission 12354)
GTGCACGCCATTTTTTAACTCTGTTACCGCCTAACGGAATATAGACATATTCTTTGAACCATACGCCGAGTGAGATGTGCCAGCGCCGCCAGAATTCGGTCGCACTTCGAGATATGTACGGATAATTAAAGTTGAGATCGAACTTGAATCCAAGCATGTGACCCAAACCGATTGCCATGTCCGAATAGCCTGAAAAGTCGAAATATATTTGGAATGAGAAAGCGATTATTCCGAGCCAAACACCGAGTACACTTTTTTCAGCGTCGGGCATGATTTTAACAGTATCCCATAATAAACCAATGTTATTTGCCAGTAAAACTTTTTTTGCTAAACCGATAGTGAATATTTTAATACCGTGAACGAATTCTGAAATGGTTTCTTTTCGGTTGTCCAATTGTTCGGCGATGGTTTTATACTGAACGATAGGACCGGCAATCAATTGAGGAAATAGTGCAACATACGCACCGAATGAAAGGAAATTTTTCTGAACATCCGTCATTTTACGGTATACATCAATCATATAGGACATAGCCTGGAACGTATAGAATGAAATTCCGATGGGTAATGCTATTTCTTTAAACGGAATATCTAAATTGAAAATTCCGTTTATATTATCTATTAAAAAGTTACTGTATTTAAAATATCCCAGAAAACTCAAGTTGACGATTGATGCGACGATAAGTATGGTTTTTGCGATGTTTTTTTGATTTTTTTCCATGAATTTATGTATATAAATACCTGAAATCCAATCAAAAAAAGTAGTGAACATCATTAAAATAATGTAAACAGGTTCTCCCCAAGCATAAAAAATTAAGCTTACGAAAAAGAGAAACGCATTTTTATATACATTTTTCTTTCCTCGGGGCATGATAAAATAAATTCCGAAAACAATGGGAAGATAAATAAACATGAATAACAGGGAACTGAAAATCATAGCAATCGTCCGTCCATTCTCAAATTATTAACTTTTGTATTATAACATGATTTTACTGTTCTTGTCAATGATATCCATAATTGCAATTGTGTCATATGCGTTTCCGATGAAAAGCCTAAGACATTCTTAGGTTGAATTTTATGGCCGTATAGAAGAAATACGAAAATTAAGATAAATAAAAATACTGATTTTGTCATAAAAACCTCTATAAAAATGCTTGAAAAAAAATTGTTTATATGTTATTATTAATATAATATGTTATTTATTATTCAAAATACTGTTGCCGTTAAACAGGAAGAGGATGTTTATGATTAATTTCGGAACAATCGGCACCTCGTGGATTACCGATGAATTTATTCAAACCGCTAAAAAAAATGAAAAGTTTAAAATAAATGCCATATATTCGAGAGATTTGGAAAAAGCACGTTTATTTGCGGAAAAACATGGTGCCGAAAAATATTTCGATGATTTAGAAGAAATGGCGGAAACCAGCGGAATTAACGCAGTTTATATTGCCAGTCCTAATTCGTTCCATTGCCGTCAAGCGAAATTTTTTTTACAAAAAGGAATACATGTTATCTGCGAAAAACCGATTGCAAGTAATTCCGCCGAACTCAATGAAATGGCTGTTGCTGCTAAAGAAAACGGCGTTGTGTTAATGGAAGCTTTTAAATCAATTTTAACGCCGAATTTTGATATAATTGAAAAAAATATCGGTAAAATAGGTACAATTCGTACGGTTTATATAAATTTTTCAAAATATTCTTCACGGTATGACGCTTATAAAGACGGAAAGAATGTCAATACATTTAATATAGATTTTTCTAACGGCGCCTTGATGGATTTAGGTGTTTATTGCGTTTATCCTGTCATTCGTTTGTTCGGAATGCCGCAGAAGATCAATGCACAAGCGACTTTTTTGGAAAGCGGAGTGGATTGTCAGGGAAATGTTTTGTTTAAATATGATACTTTTAACGCAGTCATCAGTTATTCCAAGGTTTCGACTTCGCATATCGAATCGGAAATTCAGGGTGAAAACGGTACGATATTGATCGATAATATCAGTGTACCTGAAAAAGCAGTGATTAAATATCGTAACGGAACGGAAGAAGATATCAGTGTTCCGCAGGAAAAAGCGCATATGATTTATGAAATTAATGAATTTATCAATTGCGTTTTATATAAAAAAGAACCGACGAAAAATACGCTGGAATTATCGGTAAATGTCATGCAGTGTATGGACAAAATCAGAAATGAAATCGGACTTGTCTATTCGGCGGATAATTTAAAAATTATTGATTAAACTTAGGAGGAATATAACATGATATGTTCTGTTTGTAATAAAAATATGCCTGAAAACAGTGATTTCTGTCCATATTGCGGAACCAAAGTTTTACGGGCGTCTTCGCAGACTGTTTATGTTGACAATGAAGTTATAAATGTTTCAAATTCATCTAAAACAACGGAAAACTTAGCGATTGCATCTCTGGTATGCTCAATTCTGGGTATTACGACATGCTTTTCTTGTTTTTCAATTTTACCGATTTTGGGTCTTGTTTTTGGGATTGTCGTAATGAACTCGAAAAATATTAAACCTAATTCAAAAAATATGGCAATCGCAGGTATTATTATCGGAAGTATAGGAATTTTATCAACGTTTTCCATTTATTTTATGCCTGTTGCATTTCAATCTATTAGATTTGAAAATCAGTTTACAGAGATTTTGCAAGAAATTTCAGAATTATTCAGACGTATATTTTTATTGTAATATTTAATTAATAAAAATAGAAAGGAAAAAGACTGTTGAATATTTTATTCCATAAATTAAAAGAAGTTTTTCTTTCCGTATTTCCGATTGTAGTCATCGTTTTAATTTTAAATTTTACGTTAACGCCGCTTCCTCTTAACATGCTTATCCAATTTTTTATAGGAGCTTTTCTGATTATTATTGGGTTATCCATTTTTTTGGTTGGTGTTGATTTAGGAATAACTCCTTTGGGAAATAATGTCGGATCAACGATTTCCAAGTCAAACAAGATTTGGTTTGTCGTTGTTGCAGGTTTAATTTTAGGCTTTTTTATTTCTGTCGCGGAACCCGATTTACAAATTCTGGCTAATCAGGTAGGAATAGTCACAAACGGGCAGATATCGAGCTTGAGCATACTTGTCGTTGTTTCTGTCGGAATTGCTGTCATGCTTGTTATCGGACTTTTGAGAATAGTTTATAACAAAAGAATACACATAATGATGGCAATAATTTACGGAATCATTTGCCTTATTGCCATTCTTGCTCAGTCACCTGTATTTTTAGCCATTTCGTTTGACGCTTCGGGTGCAACAACGGGAGCCCTGACCGTTCCGTTTATTTTGGCGTTGGCTATTGGTGTATCTGTATTGAAAAAAGACGCTAAAGCTTCGGAAAACGATAGCTTCGGATTAGTCGGGATAGCTTCAACAGGTGCGATCCTGGGCGTTTTGATAATGGGTATCTTTAATAAAACAGAATTAGTTTCAGCAGGGGTTGTAGACGAAGACGTTGTTGCGCATGGAATTTTGGCTCCTTTTTTCGAAGAACTTCCGCATTTGGCTTTTGAATCGTTTGTAGCCATTTCGCCGTTGATTGTTATTTTTGTATTTTTTCAATTTAAATATTTTCATTTGGATAAAAGACATTTCAGGCGTATTATAAAAGGTTTACTATATACTTTGATCGGATTGATTATTTTCCTGGTCGGTGTAAACGCAGGTTTTTTACAAGTCGGAACGGAAATCGGTTTTAAAATAGCGCAGTATGATACCAAAATTTTTGCGGTCGGTGTCGGGCTTGTTCTGGGCGTTGTTACAATTTTGGCGGAACCTGCCGTATATGTTCTCACGCAGCAAATAGAAATGGTTACGAGCGGTTCGGTTAAACGTAAGGTCGTATTAGTCGCTCTTTGCGTGGGTGTGGGTTTAGCTGTGGCTTTATCCATTTTGAGAATTGTTGTACCGTCTATTCAATTGTGGCATTATTTGGTTCCCGGTTATATTATAAGTATTGCATTAACGTTTTTTGTACCGCAATTATTTGTCGGTATAGCATTCGATTCGGGCGGAGTTGCGTCAGGACCGATGACAGCGACGTTTATTCTTGCGTTTGCACAGGGCGTTGCGTCTTCGGTTGCGGGTGCTGATGTGCTTAAAGATGCGTTCGGAATGATCGCTCTTGTTGCGATGACTCCGATAATAACATTGCAAATTTTAGGACTTTTATATAAATTCAGATCAAAAAGAAAGGTGGAGAAAAAATGATGCCGAACTTTGAATTGATTTGTTGTGTGGTGAACAACGAACAAGGTTCCAAAGTAATGAAAATCGCAAAGCAACAAGGTGTAAAAGGCGGAACGATATTTCTGGGCAGAGGAACAATTAAAAATAAAATTTTGGAAATGCTGGATTTAACAGATACCAGAAAAGAAATAGTTTTTATTGCAGCAGAAAAAGAACTGGCAGAAAATGCGTTAAAAACGATAGAGAGTGAAATGGCATTTAAGAAAACTCATCACGGGATTGGCTTCAGTTGTCCGATGAAAAGTGTCATCGGGATAGGAAGTAACGAGTTTTCTCAACAGGAAAAAGAGGATAGAGATATTATGTATAATGTTATATTTACAATAGTTAATAAAGGAAATGCTGAAAACGTCATGGACGCGGCAAAAGAAGCGGGTGCAACGGGCGGAACGATTATCAACGCACGCGGATCGGGCACGAAAGAAACAAGTATTTTGTTTAATATGGAAATCGAACCTGAAAAAGAAATGGTAATGATTTTGGCGAAAATAGATATAGTTGAAAATATTACCAAAGCAATTTGCAATGAAATGAAAATTGAAGAACCGGGAAACGGAATCATGTTCGTAATGAATGTCAATGATGTTTACGGAATTTAATAAATAATAGAAAAGAAGCTGAGATAGTGTGAAATCAGCTTCTTTTAATTTAGTTTAAAGTTTTAATAAATCTCTTCACGTTTCGAAAACCGTTTAAAATTACCACATTCTTACCGTTTTTTTTGGCAAAATCGAAAATTCCCTTGCGTTCTTTGTATTTTTTCGGAAAATCGTGTAAAATATATCCAATCATTTTAAACGTTATCGGTTGCAAATCTTCTTTAGGTGTATTGGATTTCAATTGTTTGCGATATCGTCGCAATCCGCGGAACAGACAAGTAAATTTGTTGATATTCAAATAAATTATCGTATCGCAAAAAACTAACCTGCCGTCGATTTTTGAGGCGGTGTACCGGCAGCCTTCGTAAATCCATTTATCTGTTTTTGTGAAATTTTTGATTATTTCGTTTTGTTTTTCTTCGGGAATAGGATTCCAGTCTTTGTCCCATGAAATGGCATCTCTGTGGTAGACGGGAATATCAAACTTTTTTCCGATTAGGTCAGCTAATGTTGTTTTTCCCGAACCTGAATTACCCGAAATCCAAATCTTTTCCATTAAAAGTAATTCGCAATCATTATATTTTTTTTGATAAAGACTTTTTCAAGCGTTTTTATATTATTATTTATTTGCACGTCTTTTTTAACAGTGATTTGATTTAAATCATAGACGCCGAGAACTGCCTGAGTCAAAGCACGCTGCGATAATTCGATGTCGGGACTTGCTGTTTTAATGATTTTTACAATAGTTTTTTCGTTTTCGAATGAAACATCGTAAGTATTAGTATTCGGAGCGAAAAAGTCGTCGTCAACTTTTATCGTGAATTTACCTGATTCCGCGGGTTTTTTCATTAGTTCCAACGCACGTTTTACATTGACAATGCGGTTCATCCCGAGCCAGTTTGCTGCATTTATTTCAATATCGTATAAATTATTCCAATATAATTCCGCAATAAATTCAGGACTTGCAACAAAAGAAAATTTCGAAGCAGAACCTTCAAACATACCGATAAATTGTAAGATTCCCAACATGCTTTCGTTATCAGCCCATGCGATATCGTTAATTTGAACCAAGCCGCCGTTTTTTTCGAATTTTACCCATGATTTTATATTACCGTCAGCATCCTTCCAATAATAAAAACGAATTGCTCCAAATAATGATATGTTAAAAACTTCATTCCAATTTTCTTTTGAACGATTTACCATATTATTGTGACGAGACGCATAACTATCGTATACTTCGATTAATTTATTGCGAATATCTTCGTTTTCCGTGCTTTCGTTTTTAATATATTCGTGTACTGAGCCGTTATTTTCAAATTTTCGTGCCTGAGCCGTAGGTAAAGTATATTTGCGTGCGGAACCGACATGCTCATATCCGAACTTTCTGTAATAATCATGCATGAAAGGGTATAAATGCGAAAAAACAGCACCTTTTTCGTAAATATCTTCATAAACTTTTTCGAAAACTTTACGGATATTTCCTTGGCGGCGGTTTTCGGGAACAGACGCAACGCCGGCGATTCCGTACATGGGTACTGTTTGTCCGTCAAACCACATGGAAAAGGGAATTACTTCCATTCCGGCATATACTTGCCCGCTTTTATCGACTGCACCGTATGAATTTTCACTGTTGTATTCACCCTTTTCAATTTGCTCGCGTATATTTTTTTCATCAGCGTTAAACGAAAAAACTATACTTTGCAAACGGGTGAGATATAATTTTTCTTCGGGTGTGAGTTTGCGATATTCGATTTTGTTAGACATACACCATCCTCCTGTTAAAGTTTTTGTTAAGATATTATAACATAATTTAACGGATATAGCTACTATTTTAAAAATATTTTTATATGCAAATTTTCTATTGACAAAAAGCGAATAAATTGCTATAATATACAAGCGTTATTTAATATATTTGCGGCTGTGGTGAAATGGCATACACGTTAGCCTAAGGAGCTAATGGGAGTAATCTCGTGCAAGTTCAAGTCTTGTCAGCCGCACCAGAACGGCGTTGCGGCGCCTTAATTAATAATATATGATTGGAACGGGAAAGCGAACCGATATTTGTTTAAGAGGAAGAAGTTATGTCACGTTGTTATCAGATATTTGATGTTTGTAATGCTGTTGAAGCGGTTAAGCTTTATCAATCGGCATTTGGAGCAGAAAAAAGTTCCGAAGATACAGGTCCTAACGGTTGGGTCGGTATTGAAATGGAAATTTTCGGATTCCATATTTTTGTCCAGTCATTTCCTGAATGGGTTGAAAATTCGCTTGAAAAACATGGAAATCTATGCGTTAGTTTTTCGTCTGAAGAAGATTTACGCAAAGCGGCTGAATTGTTGAAACCGGGAGCAAAAAATCATGAACTTCGCACGGACTGGGGTTGGACTCCGCTTGTGGCATTGATTACTGATAAATTCGGCGTTGAATGGTTGTTTGCGTTTGAAGCATAATTATAATTAATATTTTCAAAAGATTGTCTGGACGGCAATCTTTTTTTATTTGTTAATAAAAAATCGTACATTTTATGAATTTATCGTGAAAAATTGCATGAAAAACTTGACATTTACGTTAAAAAAGGTTAAAATATAGTATGAATCGGTATGGGTTAAAATGAATGAATAAAAGGATGGTTTGACGATGATTAAAAGCATGACAGCATATGGCAGAGCTCGTGAAATAATCGGCAACAAAGAAATTACAATAGAGTTAAAAAGTGCCAATCATCGTTATTTCGAAATGTACGCACGTGTTCCGCGCGTTTATTTTCAATTAGAAGACTTGATACGCAATTACTTGCAAAAAGCCATAAATCGCGGAAAAATCGATGTTAATTTAATGATTGAAGAAATTGACGGACAATCTGATGTTATCAACATTAATAAAAATTTGTTGAATAATTATATAAAATTATTACGGACAACGAGCGGCGAATATGAATTGCGTGATGATTTGACGGCGATGAGTATTTTACGCTTTCCTGATGTTGTGTCGGTTACGCATGATAAAACTGATATGGAAGCTATTTGGACGGACGTTAAACATGTTTTGGACATAGCTATCAAGAATTTTATCGAACAACGTCAGAAAGAAGGTCAGAGTCTTCGCGGCGATATTATTGCTAAGTGCGATGAAATCAATGAGTATGTCAAGAAAATTACCGACAGAAGCGGACAACTGATTGATGAATATGTTGTAAAATTAAAAAATCGGATAAAGTTATTGTTGGGTGACGTAAAAATCGACGAACAGCGTATCGGCATCGAAACGGCGATTATGGCAGATAAAATTTCCATTGACGAAGAAATCGTGCGGTTGAATATTCATACTCAATCGTTGAAAGAAATGTTCGTTTCAGGTGATTCTAACGGTAAAAAAATGGATTTTATCATTCAGGAAATGAATCGTGAAACTAATACGATTACTTCAAAAATCGGAGACATCGACATTACGCAGATTTCGATTGAGATTAAAACATTAATTGAAAAAATACGCGAACAAGTTCAAAATATTGAATAATAGGATTTTTATATGAAATTAATTAATATAGGTTTTGGCAACGTTGTATCTGCAAATAGAATTATTGCGGTTGTAAGTCCCGATTCATCGCCGATTAAAAGAATTATACAAGACGCACGCGATAAAGGTTCGCTTATTGACGCAACATATGGCAGAAAAACTCGGGCAGTTATTATTATGGACAGTGAACATGTGATTTTAAGCGCTATACAGCCTGAAACAGTAGCAAACCGAATGGATGACAGACATATTAATAATAATGAACCTGAATTAAATGAAGAAGATCAGGATATAATCCAAGAGGTGGACGAAAATGAATAAAAAAGGTTTGCTGATTGTATTATCGGGTCCTTCAGGCGTCGGAAAAGGAACAGTTCGAAAACAATTATTTTCCATGCGTTCGGATTTATTTTATTCTGTTTCGTGTACAACCAGAGAACCACGGGACGGCGAAATAAACGGATTGGATTATAATTTTATTACTTTCAATGAATTTAACGATAATAAAAATAACGATAAATTCCTGGAATACGCTATTTACGGCGGAAACGACAAATGTTACGGAACACTCAGCGACCCGATTTATGAACAATTAAATATGGGAAATCATGTAATTTTAGAAATTGACCCACAAGGCGCTTTTAAAATCAGAGATAAACATCCTGAAACTGTGATGATTTTTATCGTTCCTCCATCTTGGGACTGTTTACACGAACGTCTTTCGAACAGAAAAACCGAAGAACAGCATATTATTAAAAAAAGGTTGATAACGGCGCTCGAAGAATTTGTTTCATCGTATAATTACGATTATATTGTTATAAATGATGACATAATAAAAGCAAGTGAAGATATTAATTTTATAATTAATATTATTTCCGAAAATTCGGAAAATTCTGAAGAGATTTTATTTAAATTTAAAGATAAAAAAATAATTAGTGAGGTGATACAAGATGCTTTATCCGGCAATAAATGAACTGATTAAAAGCGAAGGACAATGCAGGTATTCGTTAGTTATAGCAGTTGCGAAAAAAGCAAGAATGATTTCAGCAGAAACCGAATCAAATCAAGATAAATTAGATGAAAAACCCATTAAACTGGCAATATTATCATTTTCAAACGATGAATCGACATATAAAGAAATTACAAAAAATAATTAATTTTTATATGAAAGCGAAAATTATAAAGGGTAGATATGAATTTTGTGACAACGGCTAAACTTATTATCGAGCAGCTTCCGTATATTGCCGATACATTGTATGAATACGTCGTTTTACCTGAGCTTAGCGAAGTTTTATCGGAAGGAAACGTTGTCACAGTTCCGTTCGGACGAGCAGATCGGATTGTTCGGGCGATTGTTTTTGAAATTTCACAAAGTGAAAAAGATACGTCAAAACTCAAGAAAATCAACACAATCATATTAAATCATACTTTTTCCGAAGATGATTTGGAACTTATAAAATATATCAGAGACCGTTGTTTTTGCACGTGGTTTGAATCGGCGAAAACGATTATGCCGGCAGGAATTTTAGGTTTTTTTGAACAAAGTTATATTTTGATTGAATCGGATAAATCGAAAATCGATGATGATGTTTTGTTTGATTATTTTAAAAAAAATAACGATAAAATTACACGGAAACAACTGGAAACTGATCTCAGTTCAAAATATATTCCGAAGATATTTAAATTAATAAAATCAGGTTATGTTGTTCAGCAAACCGAAATGAAAAATAACGTAACGGATAAAACACAAAAAATTTTATCTGTCGAAAATGAAGAAACAGCAAGCGAATATTTACTTACGCATATGTCAAACAAAAAACATCGTGATGTCATAGAATTCTTGCTGGAAAACGGCGTTTCTACGGCAAAAGAGACTGTTTATATGACAGGCTGCGGTGACAGTGCCATTAAAACGCTGATAAAAAACGGCATAATCCAATCGGCTGAAGAAAAAATTTATCGGAATCCGCTTGAACAATATGTTGAAGATAAAAATCCACAAAAAATCGAATTGAACGACGAACAGCAAAAAGCATTTAATGAAATTTCAGAAAAATTAAATACCGGTTCAACACACCTGTTACACGGCGTTACAGGCAGCGGAAAAACGCATGTTTATATGTCGCTTGTTGATAAGGTTTTATCTCAGGGAAAACAAGCGTTGATTTTAATTCCCGAAATTTCACTTACTTTTCAAATCGTTGAAAAATTTTATGCCAGATACGGTAAAAATTTGGCGGTTTTACATAGCGTATTATCCGTCGGTGAGCGTTTTGATGAATATAACCGCATAAAGACAGGCGATGCAAATGTCGTTGTCGGCACGCGTTCAGCCGTTTTTGCACCGATGGAAAACATAGGTATTATAATTATTGACGAAGAACAGGAATATACATATAAATCCGAGATGACTCCAAAATATCATGCACGTGATATAGCCGCTTTTAAAGTTGCACGTTCGAAAAGTTTATTGATTTTAGCTTCTGCAACACCGTCTTTTGAGAGCTTTTATCGGGCAAAAAGCGGAAATATCGGTTATTCTGAAATAAAAAAACGATTTAATCAGCAAAAATTACCGAATGTTATTATTACAGATTTGCATAAAGAAATGATGATGGGCAATAAATCCATAATAAGCAATGATTTCGCTTTGGAACTTAATAAAAACTTGCGAAATGACGAACAAACTATTATTTTTCTCAATCGTCGCGGATATAACAGCGTAGTGACATGCACGGACTGTAAAAATGTCATAAAATGCCCGAATTGCGGAATAGCGTTATCATATCATTCTGCGAACAACCGATTGTTATGTCATTATTGTTCGTATACAATCAGTGCAGGGCATCAATGTCCCGACTGCGGCGGGGAAGTTTTTCGATATTCGGGTGCCGGTACGCAAAAAATTGAAGAAGAACTGAAAAAATTGTTTCCCGGAACAAAGATTTTGCGTATGGACGGGGATACGGTAAACGGAAAATATACACGTGATAAATTTTTAACGGCATTTAAAAACAATGAATATAATATATTACTTGGAACACAGATGATTGCAAAAGGTCTGGATTTTCCCAATGTGACGTTGGTCGGCGTTTTACAAGCGGATATGTCTCTTTATGCAAGTGATTTTAAAAGTTATGAACGAACTTTTTCGTTAATTACTCAAGTTATCGGCAGAGCGGGACGGTCGGATAAAAGCGGAAGAGCCGTCGTGCAGACATATTCACCCAATCACAGAATTTTAAATTTTGCATTCGCTCAAGATTATCACGGTTTTTACGAAGATGAAATTGCTTTGCGAAAAACCCTGATTTATCCGCCTTTTTGCGATATTTGTCAAGTTACGTTGTTAAATGATTCGGAAAAAAAATCATTCGACAGCGCAGATAAATTTATTGATCTTATAAAAAATTACGTGGAAACGGATTTTTGCGGCATTCCCGTAAAAATAATTAAACCGAAAGCTACGTCTATTCCGAAAATCGGCGGACGTTTTCGAGTCAGAATCTTGATAAAATGCAAAGATACCCAAAAATTCCGTAAAATGCTGCATTTATCCATGCATTCGTTCAATTCAGACAAGGAACACAAAGATGTTTACATCTCTGCTGATATAAATCCGGCTGTTATATTTTAAATAAATTAAATAAAAAAGGAAAATGAAAATGGCGTTAAGAACAATCGTCGCAGAAGGCGATGAAATTTTGCGAAAACAATGTAAAAAAGTAATGATTTTCGATGAAAAATTAGAAATCTTAGTTAATGATATGAAAGAGACTTTGCTGCACGCAAACGGTCTTGGTTTAGCAGCACCTCAAATTGGTTTTTTAAAACAAATTGCATTGATTGTCGATGATAACGAAGAAATAATCACGATTATAAATCCTGAAATCGTGGAAACAAAAGGTGAACAAATTTCAACAGAAGGCTGCTTATCAATACCGGGAATTTACGGAAAATTGTCAAGACCTGCAGAAGTGACACTTAAAGCACAAGATATTAACGGCGGTTTTTTTACTATAAAACGCGATAAAATCACAGCAGTTGCGATTTGTCATGAAACAGATCATTTAAAAGGCGTGTTATTCAAAGATAAGGTTTTTGAATATGTCGAAGAAAAAAATCGTAAATAAATAGATTAAATATAGGTTAAAAATGAACATTCTTTTTATGGGTTCTTCTCAGTTTGCCGTGGCAGGGTTAAAAGCTTTACACGAATCAAGGCACGATATAATCGGCGTTTTTACCCAACAAGACAAGCCGAAAGGCCGTGGATATGAATTGTCGATGACTGACGTGAAAAAGTTTGCATCGGAAGTCGGATATGACGTTTATACACCAAGCACACTAAAAGATAATGCTGTTTCCGAGCTGCTCGAAACACTGAATCCCGATGTTATTGTAGTCATTTCATACGGAAAAATTTTACCGAAATATGTGCTGGATTACCCGAAAATGGGTTGTATTAATATACATGCTTCATTATTACCCAAATTCAGAGGAGCGGCACCGATAAATTTCGCTATTATAAACGGCGAAAAAATAACGGGAATTACGTCAATGTATATGGATATCGGAATCGACACGGGAGATATGATCCTAAAAGAAACTGTCGAAATAACAGAAGACGACAATGCCGGTTCGCTGCATGATAAATTAGCTTCAACCGGTGCGAAAATATTAATCGAAACGCTGGAATTAGCGGAAAAAAACGAAGTAGTACGTAAAAAACAAATCGGTGAGAGTTCATATGCACCGATGATTGAAAATGAACATAAAATCATTGATTTTAATAAAACATCATTAGAAATTTTCAATCAAATCAGAGGTTTATCACCGGTTCCGACGGCTTTTGCGACAGTAAACAATAAAAAAATAAAAATATATAATTCCAAAATAATAAAAAACGAAGAATTTAGCGAACAATTAGCTGTAGGGCATGTTGTTCAAAATATAAAAAATCGAATAATTGTAAAAACTTCTGATGGTTTCATTGAAATTTTAGACTTGCAAAACGAAGGAAAAAGACGTATGACAGCGTCAGAATTTTTGTTAGGAAATAGAATTATAAAATTTGATGAAATTATTTAAATAAAAGGAAAAAGAAATGCCATTCTATATTGATGAATATTATATAATTTTAGTTATACCGGCAATTTTATTTTCATTGCTGTGCCAGTTCATGCTCAGTTCGACATATAAAAAATATTCGCAAATCGGTTCAAGACGAAGAATGACGGGTATGATGGTAGCACAATCGATTTTAAAATCGAACGGAATTTATGATGTAAGTGTTGAACATGTCGGCGGAAAATTAACCGATCATTTTGATCCCCAAGCAAAAAAAATCCGTCTTTCCGACGAAGTTTATAATGGTACATCAATAGCGGCACTCGGCATAGCAGCACATGAAACGGGACATTCTATTCAGCATAACAAC
>JGI994J12354_10003826_pt1 | contig 13817 bp, 9 predicted proteins | sample IntmicLarv3ML3BL_FD_12354 | JGI IMG/M metagenome (IMG submission 12354)
ATGAAAATTTCATTAATAACACGCCATGCAGTTACAAATTGTGGTTCGCTGTTGCAGACAATGGCAACACAGCAAATCGTCGAAGAGTTAGGGCATACCTGCGAAATCATTGACTATATTCGTAAAGATGAGGAATATATTCGAAGTGAAATCACAGAAGTAAAGAGGAAGCCAAAGTATAATAATTGGATTAAGAAGATGGTGTATTTGGGTTTGCGATTGCCGACAAGTATCTGGGTGGGCATGAAGTTTGAAAAAGCGCGTAAGAAGTATCTTAACTTGTCCAAAAGGTATAGGCAAATAGAGCAACTAAACGCGGATATTCCGAATGCGGATATATATATGACGGGAAGTGACCAAGTGTGGGGATTAGTAGGTAATGGTGTATTTGATGACGCATATGGGCTTGCATTTACAAAGGAGAAGGATAAGAGGATAGCGTATGCAGCTAGTTTTGGGCAAGCGCTGTTGTCCAAAGAGCAAAGATGGTATTACCAAGAATTGTTGACAAGATACGATCAAATTACAGTCAGAGAAGATAAGGCTGTTGAAATATTGAAAGATATGAGGATTAATTCTACGCAGGTGTTAGACCCGACATTATTATTAGATGAAGTATATTGGGGGAAATATACTACACATATAAAAGATGACTATATACTAATATACCAGGTGCAGAATGATAAAAGGGTGAACGAATATGCTAAAAAAATTGCTAAGGAAAAAGGACTGAAACTGATTAGAATATCAACTTCCTTTCACCAAGTCAGTCGCGTAGGGACATTTAAGTGGATTTTGAATATCGAGAGATTTCTTTCGTACATCAAGAATGCTAAATGTGTTGTGACCAACTCTTTTCATGGAACGACATTTGCAATTAATTTCAATGTGCCTTTCATGACAGTTTTGCCCAATGACAACACAGAAAGTCGTAATATGAGTATTTTAAAATTGACGGGACTTGCTGATAGAATAGTGAGTGATGAAAATCTTGAAACATTAATAAATGAAACAATGGATTTTTCCGAAGCTAATGAAATTTTGCGAGGTGAAAGAGCAAAGTCTATTGCTATTTTAAAAAGAATGATAGAAGATTAGCAACGATGAGAGGTACTGTTATGAAAACGGTTTGTGGGAATGGCAAGTGTGCGGGTTGTATGGTATGCGTTGAGGTTTGTGCCAAGGGAGCGATACAAGTAGTGGATGAGTGGAAAGACTATACAGCTATTGTTGACGAAGAAAAATGCGTTGCCTGTGAAGTGTGTTTCAAAGTATGCCCAAGCAAGAATACAAGAGAACTGATATATCCAACCCAATGGTATCAAGGGTGGGCGAGCGAGGCGCAAGTGCGCCAGCAAGGTGCATCAGGAGGGGTGGCAACGGCAATCAGCCAAGCCTTTATTAAGAAGGGTGGTGTAGTAAGTGGGTGTGTTTTTGATGGTGGAAAATTCGTGTTCGAACTAGCGAGAACGGTGGAAGAAGTGAAGCGGTTTGCAGGTTCTAAATACGTAAAAAGTAATCCGCAGGGAATATATAAAAGAATTGAAGCGGAATTAAAGCAGGGAAAAGAAGTTCTTTTCATAGGACTTCCGTGTCAAGTGGCAGCGGTTAAAAATTATGTAAGCACGAAATTTGCCGAACAATTATATACCATCGATTTAATTTGTCATGGAACCCCATCACCTAAGACGTTGGAGAATTTTTTGCAACAATACGGGTATTCAATGATGACAAGTTGTGATATTCAATTTCGTAGAAAAGGGCTGTTCCAGCTCTGTAACGAAGGACGAGAGATTATCAAGCCTGGCGTTACAGATAGATATTTGATTGCGTTTTTGGAGGCAGTAACTTATACAGATAATTGTTATACTTGTAGTTATGCCAAGAATGAAAGAGTTGCAGACATAACACTCGGAGATTCGTGGGGAACAGAGCTGTCATGGCAAGAGCAAAAAAGTGGAATATCATTGCTTCTTTGCCAGACGTCAAAAGGAACACAGCTATTAGAGCAGACAGAATTAGAATTAAAGTCGGTTGACCTAGAGCGAGCTATAGCTCATAATCAACAATTAAGAGAACCAGCAGCAAAGCCGAAAAAAAGAGATGTTTTCTTTGCAAATGTAAAGCGAGGTAAAAAGTTTAATAGGGAAATATTGAAAGTTTCTCCAAAACAGTGTATCAAACAGGAGGTCAAAAGAGTATTAATTATGATGACTGGTAAGTTTAGGGAAAGTATATAAAGGGGAAGCCAAAGTATAATAGTTGGATTAAGAAGAAGCACCATTTTAAAAAGCATGATAGAAGAGTAAAGATGATGAGAGGTTATATATGCAAGCAATTATTTTAGCGGCAGGAATGGGCAAGAGGTTAGGCAAATTGACCCAAAGTGACACCAAGTGCATGATTAAAGTAAACGGCATCACGCTGATTTCGCGGATGCTTAGTCAGCTTGACCCAAAAAGTCTCTCCAAGATTGTTATAGTAGTGGGCTATAAAAAAGAAAGACTAATCGAGTATATTGGGACATTAGGTATCAACACACCGATTGAGTATGTCGAAAATCCGATTTACGATAAGACTAACAATATTTACTCGTTGTCACTAGCGAAAGAAAAACTGTGCGAGGAGGAAACGCTTTTACTTGAGTCGGATTTGATTTTTGAGGATGCAGTATTGGACGAGATAATTGATGATTGGCGCGAGAACTTGGCGTTAGTAGACAAGTACGAAAGTTGGATGGATGGAACTTGCATTAAGCTTGGAAAAAATGACAAGATTAGAGAATTCATCTCTGGCAAAAAGCTGGAATTCGAAGAAATAAAAGATTATTATAAGACGGTAAATATATATAAATTTAGTAAAGAATTTTCTAAGAATACATATGTGCCATTTTTGGAAGCGTACACCAAGGCGTTAGGCAATAACGAATATTACGAACAGGTTTTGCGAGTGATAACGCTAGTTGATGATGCAGAACTTAGAGTGAAGCGATTAGATGGACAACTATGGTATGAGATTGATGACGTTCAAGATTTAGATATCGCGGAGTCAATGTTTAATCCAGATGAAGACAAGAAGGTTTTGGCAATGCACGAGCGGTATGGTGGTTATTGGCGCTATCCCAAGTTGATTGACTTTTGTTATTTGGTAAATCCATACTTCCCACCAGATAGGTTGATGGGTGAAATCAAAGCTAATTTTGAGAAATTAGTAACGCAGTACCCATCGGGATTGCAGGTCAATTCAGGACTTGCGGCTAAGAATTTCAAAGTGGAACCTGAAAATATTGTAGTTGGTAACGGAGCTGCTGAACTAATCAAAGAGTTCACCAACTATGTCAAAGGACAGACAGGGCTTGTCCGACCAACGTTTGAGGAATATTCAAATCGTTGTGGAGAAGAAAAGAGCATTTATTTTGTTCCGGATAACGAAGACTTTAGTTACTCGGCAAGCGAGGTAATGGAATTTTTTGCAGACAAGAAGATTGACAATTTGGTAATAGTAAATCCCGACAATCCGACAGGAAACTATCTTCCTAAGAAAGATGTGTTAAAGTTAGTAGCATGGACGAAGAAAAAGGGCATCCGCCTTCTTATCGACGAATCGTTCGTTGACTTTGCTGATGAGAAAGATGCAACGCTTATAGACAAAGAAATACTTGATAAAAATGAAAATCTTTATGTGATAAAAAGTATTTCCAAGACTAACGGTGTGCCGGGGTTGCGTTTGGGAGTTCTAGCATCAGGAGATGTTGCAATGATTGCAAAGCTTAAAGCGGAAGCGGCGATTTGGAACATTAATTCGCTGGCGGAATTCTATATGCAGATTGAGGAAAAGTATCACAATGACTACCAAAAATCGTTAGCGTTGTTAAGACAAGAGCGCACTCGTTTCGAGGCAGAACTTGGCAAGATAAAGGGATTAAGGATGATTCCTTCGCAAGCAAATTATGTAATGGTTGAAATTATTGGAGGGTTTAGTGCCAAAGAATTGACGAAACGATTACTCATCAAGCATAATATATTTATTAAGGATTTGTCGGAGAAACTTGGTGGCAAGCAGTATGTTCGTTTGGCAATAAGGGATGTAAAGGACAACAACAAGTTGTTAGCCGCTCTAAAAATTGAGAGTAAGGGAGACGACAACAAAGAAGATACCAAAAACTTAAATATCACGGTTGTTGGCGGAGGCAATGTCGGAACACAATTTGCCACACATAGTGCAGCGGTGGGACACAATGTTAAGATTTATTCACCTAGATACAAAGAATTTAAAAAGCACTTAGAGGTTGTCGACGGAGATGGGAATATAATTCATAAGGGAGCCATCAAGACAGTTACAAATGATGCCAAAGTGGCGTTTGCAGATGCAGATGTAATATTTGTAACGGTACCAGCTCAAAGGATGGAAGAGGCAGCCAAAAAGATAGAACCGTTTGCTAAAGCGGGGAAAATAATAGGTCTGATACCAGGAACAGGAGGAGGCGAATTCGCCTTCGGGAATTGCCAGATTAAAGGGGCTACCGTGTTTGGATTACAAAGAATTCCATCGGTGGCACGACTAGAGAGATATGGCAAAAGTGTTCGGGCAACGGGGTACCGAGAAGAAATATTTTTGTCAGTGCTTAGGAAAGAAAATGAAAAAAGGTGTTGCGAGATAATTTCGCAACTGTTTGCAATTCCTTGCAAAAAAATAGCAGATTATTTAAACATTTTACTAACGCCTTCAAATCAAATTTTGCATACTGCGCGACTTTTTGCTATATTTAAAGAGTACAAAAAAGGAACTGTATACCCTAGAAGTAAGCTATTTTACGAGGAATGGGATGATGAATCTTCGAAACTGTTATTAAAATGTGATGAAGAGATACAAGGAATATGTAACAAGATGAAGGGATTCGACTTGACTTATGTAAACTCGTTGAAAAAGCATTATGAAGTTAGGAATGCTAAAGAATTAACAGAAAAGATAAGAAGTATCAAAGGGTTTAAGGGAATTGAGGCACCGATGGTGGAAGTTGAAGATGGGTGGAAACCTGATTTTTCATCAAGATATTTTGTGGCGGATTTTCCGTTTGGATTAGCGATATTGATTCAAATTGCAACAATGGTTGGTGCAGAGGTGCCGACGATGAAGAGAATATATAATTGGTTTAATTCTCTTGGAATAGAATGTGAAAAGTTTGACTTCGCAACATATGGAATTAGCAATTACGATGACTTGAAAAGATTTTATCAAGGATAAGAAAGACCGTCACTATAATTTTACAGAACTTATTTTAAGTAATGGCATGAAGGAGACAAAATGAATTTAAAAGGACGCAATTTTCTGACATTAAAAGATTTTACGGCCGAAGAGATTGAATATTTGATCGAGTTGTCGGCAGATTTAAAAGACAAAAAGAAAAAAGGCATTCCAGTAAGCTACCATCAGGGCAAAAATATTGCTTTGATTTTTGAAAAGACTAGTACGAGAACGAGGTGCGCTTTTGAGGTGGCGGGGCACGACCTAGGAATGGGTGTGACGTATCTTGACCCTAATAGTTCGCAGATTGGCAAAAAGGAAAGTATTGCTGACACGGCGCAGGTACTAGGCAGAATGTATGACGGTATNGAATACCGAGGATATGGGCAAGANATTGTTGAAGANTTGGCAAAACATGCAGGCGTTCCGGTATGGAATGGATTGACCAATGAATATCATCCGACCCAAATGTTGGCAGATATGCTGACGATTAGAGAGCATTGTGGAAAACTAGAAGGAATCAAATTGGTGTATATGGGGGATGCCCGTTATAATATGGGGAATTCCTTGATGGTTACTTGCGCTAAGCTGGGGATGCATTTCGTAGCTTGTACGACGAAGGATTATTTCCCAGATGCCGAGCTTGTCAAAGAGTGCCAAGAATATGCTAAGGCAAGTGGGGCAACAATTACCCTAACAGAAGATGTTAAAGCGGGAAGCAAAGATGCTGATGTTATTTATACAGATGTGTGGGTGTCAATGGGAGAGCCAGATGAAGTGTGGGCGACTCGCCTTGAGGCGCTATTACCATATCAAGTCAATAAAGCAGTTATGGATAATGCGAGTGAAAAAGCTATTTTTATGCACTGTCTACCAGCGTTCCACGATTTAAAAACGCAGATTGGCGAGCAAGTTTTTGAAAAATATGGACTAAGCGAATTAGAAGTAACAGATGAAGTTTTCAGGTCACCACAATCGGTGGTATTTGATGAAGCGGAGAATCGTATGCACACGATTAAAGCGGTAATACTGGCGACTCTTGGCGAGCCAGAGGAGGACTAAAATTGTACAAAGACGAAGTAGTATTGTGTGGCGCAAGTGCGTATGAACAAAAATATTATTTTAACGAAGATTTTGCTGCGTTACCGAAAAACATTCAAGAGGAATTAAAGGTAATGTGCGTATTATACACGGAAGATGTTGGTGGTGTGCTGACAGCATTTTTTGACGAAGAAGGAAAATTAGAGTTTCGCGTTGAAGCTCAGGAGACAGATTTTACTTTTGACGAGATAGGCAGTGTTCTAAAGATAAAGCAGATACAACAGACCAAACAAGAGTTGCTTGAATCCCTAGAGACATATTATAAAGTGTTTTTTATGGGAGAAGCGTTAATAGAGGAAGAGTAATGGGTTTTAAAATAGGTAATGTAATTGTCCCAAATCAATTAGTGTTAGCTCCAATGGCAGGTGTAACGGACCTGCCGTTTCGCTTGTTATGCAAGGAGCAAGGAGTGGGGCTTTTAGTTACGGAGATGGTCAGTGCTAAGGCAATCTCTTATAAAAATAAAAACACATATGAATTGATGGAAATTAAAGCGACCGAAAATCCGATTGGACTACAACTTTTTGGTTCGGAGCCGCATCTGATGGGAGACGTGGCAAAGCAAATTGAAAAGCACCCATGCGATATTATCGATATTAATATGGGATGTCCAGNGCCAAAAGTAGTCAACAATGGAGAAGGTTCGGCGCTGATGAAGCGACCGGAGTTAGTGGGAGAAATTGTTAGTAGCATCGNAAGNGCNACAAAGAAACCAGTAACAGTTAAGATTCGTAAAGGNTTTGATGAAGAGCATATTAATGCTGTTGAAATTGCGCGTATCGCCGAGGCTAATGGGGCGGCNGCAGTTACCGTTCATGCCCGAACCAGAGAACAGTACTACTCAGGGAAAGCTGATTGGAGCATTATAAAGCAGGTGAAAGAAGCGTTGACAATCCCTGTCATCGGCAATGGTGATGTGACCTCAGCAAAGACGGCCAAGGCAATGCTTGAAGAAACGGGATGTGATGGTATCATGGTTGGGCGAGCAGCAAGGGGCAATCCGTGGATTTTTGCGCAGATTAATCATTACTTGAATCAGGGTACGGAAATTGAAAAGCCGTCAAGAGAAGATATCAAGACGATGATTTTGCGACATGCTAAGGCTCAGATAGAGTGTAAAGGAGAGTTTATCGGTATTCGTGAAATGCGCAAGCATGTGGCGTGGTATACGGCGGGACTTCCTCATGCGACAAAGCTGCGAGGAAGGGTTAATGAAGTGGAAAGTTATGATGATTTGGAGGGGTTGCTAGATTACTTTCGTTAAGTTCCATAGAACAACCTTCGCACTAAGTTCCTGCGTCGCAGTGTTCGTAGTCGCTAAGTGCTCTAGGTTTGACTTTTTGAGTTATTTCATATATAATACTGTGATTGTTGAAAGAAGAAAGAAGGTAACTGATAATGGAAGAAAAGAAGAATTTATTGACATATGCTGGGCTCAAAAAGCTTGAAGAAGAAGTCCAGACCCTTAAAGTAGTAAAGCGCAAGGAAGTAGCAGAGAAGATTAAAGAAGCGAGAGAACAAGGAGATTTATCTGAAAATGCGGAGTATGACGCAGCAAAAGATGAACAAAGAGATATCGAGACTCGCATCGAAGAAATCGAAAAGATTTTAAAAAATGCCGAAGTCATTGTTGAAGATGAAGTTGATCTTAAAAAGATTAATGTCGGTTGTAAAGTGAAAGTTTTGGATATGGAATATGATGAAGAAATAGAATTCCAAATCGTTGGATCAACAGAAGCGAGTAGTCGCGAAGGCAAAATTTCTAACGAATCACCAGTTGGGAAAGCACTGCTTGGAGCGAAGAAAAGGCAAATTGTTAAAGTGGAGTTGCCAATAGGAATCACTAAATATAAAATTTTGAACATTGAGAGAAACACGCAAGCATAAGAGGGGAAAGAAAATGTCTGAACAGCAAAACCAAGGACAGCAAAAGCAAAAGCAAGCACAACAACCGGACATCAATCAATTATTGAAAGTTCGTCGTGAAAAGTTGGCAGAGCTTCAAGAAGGTGGAAATAATCCATTTGAGATTATGAAGTATGATGTCAGCCATCACAGTGCAGAGATTAAGGATAATTTCGAGAAATTAGAGGATCAAGAAGTTACAGTTGCAGGACGTATTATGCAAAAGCGCGTGATGGGGAAGGCTTCTTTTTGTAATATTCAAGATTTGCAAGGAACAATTCAATCATATGTTGCCCGTGATGATATTGGCGAAGATTTTTACAAGGCGTTTAAGAGAATGGACATCGGCGATATTGTTGGAATTGAAGGGAAAGTGTTTAAAACTAAAACGGGTGAGATTTCAATCCATGCATCAAAGGTGACCCTACTATCTAAGAGCCTGCAAGTTTTGCCAGAGAAATTCCATGGTTTGACGAATACAGACATTCGCTATCGTCAAAGATATGTGGACTTGATTATGAACCAAGAAGTTAAAGAAACATTTGTAAAACGTTCACAGATTATTAGTTGTATTAGACAACTTCTAGATGGTGACGGTTTTATTGAAGTTGAGACACCGATGCTAGTGCCAAATGCTGGTGGAGCAGCGGCGAGACCATTTGATACGCATTATAATGCGTTGGATGAAGATGTACATTTACGAATTTCACTAGAATTATATCTGAAGAGATTAATCGTTGGTGGATTAGAAAGAGTCTATGAAATTGGCAGAGTCTTCCGTAACGAGGGGCTTTCAGTTCGTCATAATCCAGAATTTACTTTATTAGAATTGTACCAAGCATATACTGATTATTACGGCATGATGGATTTAGCTGAAAACTTGATTCGCCACGTAGCGCAAGAAGTAATGGGAACGCAGGTAATTACTTATGGAGAAGATGAGATAGACTTATCAAAACCATTTGAGAGATTAACGATGGTTGACGCGGTTAAGAAGTATGCTAATGTTGACTTTAGTGAGATTAAGACAGAGGAAGAAGCTAAGGCGTTAGCTGACAAGCTAGAGATACATTACGAGAAGAGACATAAAAAGGGTGATATTTTAAACCTTCTCTTTGAAGAGTTTGTTGAAGATAAATTAGTTCAACCGACATTTATCATGGATCATCCAGTGGAGATTTCGCCATTGGCAAAGAGAAAGCCAGAAGATTCAGAATATACCGAGAGATTCGAATTGTTCATCACATGTCGTGAGATGGCAAATGCTTTTTCTGAGTTAAACGACCCAATCGACCAAAGAGGACGCTTTGAGGCACAAGAAGAACTAAAGGCACAAGGCGATGAAGAAGCAAATAGCATCGACGAAGATTTCCTAAATGCTCTGGAACACGGGATGCCACCAACTGGAGGTATCGGTATTGGAATTGACAGATTGGTAATGCTACTGACAAATTCAGCGGCGATAAGAGATGTTTTGCTCTTCCCGACGATGAAAAGTTTGGATAAGTAAACCCTAGTAAAAACAATATTTTGTAAAGTTAAAACCTTTGAAATTCGTATAAAATAGTGAAGATTCGTATAGAATTAGTAGTGTAAATGTGCTATAGTTCGTATAAATTAAACTATGAGAATTTCGAAGGTTTTTTGTGTGTCTAAAAGACAAAAAGAGACCTGATAAATAATACATGTTTGAACGAAGGAAAAGAAGATGAAGCTTAAAATTTTCAAAAAAGGGTTCAATTATTCACAAGATGGACCAGGAAATCGATTGGTTTATCATTTGCAGGGATGCAATATGAAGTGTAGGTGGTGCGCAAATCCTGAGAGTATCTCTGGGGAAGGTGCATTGATGGTTGAACGAGCGAAATTGCTGGAGGCGGTTTGTCCCTACGGAGCAATCAAGGGAAATGACGTGGAGAGAGATATATGTCGTGATTGCGAAGCAAAACCATGTACTAATAAAAACAAAAATGAAGGCATTTGGCTTAGTTGCTTTGAGATGAGTGTGGAGGATATAGTTGATGAGGCCAAAGAAAGCAAAGACCTTTTCTTTGATGGTGGTGGGATTACATTTTCCGGAGGAGAACCAACGTATCAGTTTAAAGCACTTAAAGAGGCTTTGATAAAGCTTAAAGAGACAGGGATATCAACGGCAATAGAAACGAATGGGACTCATGCACAATTAGAAGAGGTGTTTCCTTATGTTGATACCCTTATCGTAGACTTAAAGCATGTAGATGATGATATGCACAAACGATTCACAGGTGTATCGAATCAAGAAATTAAGCGAAACATTGCCAAAGCGATGAACAAGCATCCCAATTTGCTGATAAGAACTCCTTTAATCGAAGGATTTAACGCGAAAAGGGAATATATAGGGCAATTCATTGAATTTTATAAGCAGTTCAATTATGAAAGAACTTGCTTTGAAATTTTAAGGTATCATGAATACGGGAAAGAAAAATGGGAGCAATGTGGGATGACCTATAAGATGCATGATGGACATATAGGAGAGGGCGTTGAAGAAATTTTTGAAACAGAGTATAAAGCAAATGGATTAATGGTTGTGAGAACCTAAGGAGGGATAGCAATGTTAAATAATTATTATTCAGTACAAGAGTTAGAAGATTTAGCGAAAGCAGTTTATCAAAAGGAGCGTAGTATCGATCGCCTTGATGGATGGTTCCTAGCAAAAGAGATATACGAACGAGTGATGAATGACGAAGCCGAGAAACCGCATATAACAAAAACGGCACTAGCACTTAGAAGCGTTATTGAAGAGCTGCCCTTGTATATCGATGATAGTAACATATTTGCGGGAACGCAAAGAGATGCGTTTGCTAGAAGTTATGCGCTTATTAATCCTAATTTTAGGGTTAGCACATTCAATGGTTATTGTGACCCGACACAGGTGTTTGATGATATAAAGCCAAACGAAGAATTTTCGCGCGAGCGAATTGAAAAAGTTAGAAAAGAGACTCAAAACAGTGAGTACGTTAAGGCGTTATGTGATGTCTATGATGATGCAAAAGTAAATACAGCAGAGGTGGCGTATTTTGTTGAACAGGTAACAGGACATTTAATTCCTGATTTTAGAATGGTACTCAAATATGGAGTGATTCATCTTCAAGAAGAAATTAGATGTAAGTTGAAAGAAGTTGATAGTGAAAAAAGAAAACTCCAATATCAAGCAATGGATGCAACGCTTGAGACGGTGCAGATATTGGCAAAAAGATACTGCGATATTGCAAAGAGAGAGATGCAAAGAGCAGGGGATAAGAGACGAGCGCAATTAGAGCTGATGTGCCAAACGCTTGAAAGAGTGCCAATGTATGGCGCAAAAAGCATGTATGAAGCGATTCAGTCATTTGTCTTGCTATGGCAGGTTATGTGCTTAGAACAAGCACCGAATCCGTTCGCTTTTTCAGTGGGTAATGCTGATAGAATTTTCGAGCCATATCGAGCAAATGATGAATTAGATAGAGAATATGCGGCAGGATTGTTAAAGCATTTTCTTGTATTTTTTAATGTGGGTGATAGAAGCTGGGCTATTTCGCAGAACATCATTATCAGTGGGAAAGACCAAGAAGACAAAGACTTGACCAATCTTACGTCATATGCGCTGTTAGATGCGTATTATTCGATGAATTTACCACAACCAATCCTTTCGGTAAAAGTGCACAAGAACACGCCGGATGAATTGTATGAGGAATTGGGTAGATTTTTCTTTACACCAGGTTGCCTAACACCATCAATTTTTAATGACGATTCAGTTTTTGAAGTGTTAAAAAGGCAAAACGTAGAAGCGGCAGACTTGCCAGACTATTCTATTGCTGGTTGCCAAGAACCACTTATCATGGGAAAAGACAATGGGAACACTACCAACAGCTGGCTTAATTTAGCGAAGATACTTGAGTTGGCACTAAACGATGGAAAATCGCTTTTAAGTGGTGAAAAAATCGGAAAAACAAGCGAAGAATATGGCGTGAAAAACGAAGCGGCAGAAGTTCTAAAAAATAGCAGAAAACTTTTCTATGATGGTGTTGAGAATTTCGTTGGCGAAATGGCGAAGCATGCAAATGCCGCGTCGGTAGCAGTATCATATTTGCCTGTTCCGTACCTTTCTTGCTTTATGGGAGGAATAGAAACGGGGATTGATACAAGAGACGCCAAAGAGCAAGGTACTAAGTATAATGGCAGTGGTTGTTTGATACACGGACTAAGTGTAGTTGCTGATTCGTTTATTGCAATAGATACATTGCTAGAAGAACGTCCGCAAGATGGTGAGAGATTAATGGCGGCGTTAAAAAATAATTTTGCCGAGGACGAAGAATTAAGACAGTATCTTATCAAATGCGACAAGTTTGGAAACAACAAGAAAAAAGTAGATGCAGAAGCGGTAGAGATAGCTAATAAAATCAGTGAATTGATTCGAGCAACAAAGAATTACCTAGGTAACGCTTTTAGACCGGATTTCGCAACGCCAAGTACACACTTAATATATGGAAGCTTAGTTGGGGCATTGCCAAACGGAAGGAAGGCTAAAGAGATGCTGAACTATGGTGTTGACCCATTATATGGCGATGCACAAAATGGCTTAGGGTATCGCGTTCTTTCAGTGCGAAAGCTTCCTTATGAACAGTTTAATGGCGGATATGCTTCTCATTTGGGACTAGATCCTAACTACTTTAAAGAAGAAACAGTGGCAAAGAAAGGCATAGAATTCAGGACAAAAGTTTTAAATCCATTATTCTTTTCTAGCGAAGAGAAGGTGGCACCATTTTATCTTTATGTAAATGTAACGACACCAGAGACGTTAAGGAAAGTGTTGAGTAACCCAGAGAAATATGCGCCAAGTGGAGTGTATATTATGCGAATCCATGGTACGTTTGTGAACTTTCTTGACCTATCGCCAGAGATTCAAGAAGATATTATCATGAGATTAGATTTGCAATCGACAAATTGTTAAAAGGGGAATCAGATGAAAAGTATTGGATTAGATATAGGCACAACTACGGTATGTGGAATTGTCATAAATGCAGATGACGGTAAAGTTTTTGATGCGATTACACGGGCAAATGATTCTGCCATTAAAGGCAAAGAGGAGTTTGCGAAAACGCAAGATGTAGAGCAAATCATAAATATTTGCAATCAAATCGTAAGTGACTTGCGAGCAAAATACGATGATATCACCACTATCGGGATAACTGGTCAAATGCATGGAATTCTTTATGTGAATTTAAAGGGGGAAGCAGTAAGCCCGCTATATTCATGGCAAGATGAAAGAGGAAACCAGCAATACAAAGAAGGGCAGACGTATAGTGAATACTTATCTGTACTTACAGGATATCAGATGGCAACAGGTTACGGTTTGGTGACGCATTTTTATAATTGGAAAAACGACTGCATTCCTAAGGAGGCAAGATACCTTTGCACGATTGCGGATTATGTCGCGATGCGTTTGAGCGGTGCGGACCAACCACTGATGCATAAAAGCATGGCGGCAAGTATCGGCTTGTTTGATATTGAAAAGGGAATTTGGGACGAAGCGGCCATTGCAAAAGCAG
>JGI994J12354_10003825_pt1 | contig 13816 bp, 7 predicted proteins | sample IntmicLarv3ML3BL_FD_12354 | JGI IMG/M metagenome (IMG submission 12354)
AATTACTTATTCTATTTGCGTTACCATTTTTATTAAATGCGCAGAATGTCACAACGAGTGTGATAAAAGAGAAATCATCTGTTAAGCAAATGCTTAAAAGTCGGATTGAAGAAGGTTTGAAATCGGCAAAAGATAAGCCGTTTACTATGCAAACGATGACGGACTTGCAAGCGGAAAACAGAGTGTCTACTTATGCCGGAGCCGAGAATAACCTGCCGGATTCGATTAATATTTATTGGGGAGAAGGAAAGTTGTTAGTTGCAAAAGTTGTTTTCAAATATGATGACAAAGGACGCATTTTGCAGGAAAAGGTTTTTTATGATGCTAATGAAGATGGAAGTACTGAGGAGAATGAAGGGTTTATCGCTGATTATGTTTATACACAGAAAGGTGATCTCATTGAACTGGAGGTGACAGTATCATTTACTTTAGGTGATATATACGGATTGAAAGAAGTAAGTCTTTACAGGCCTGAGGATTTATCTTCTCATATAGAAATATACCGTTTAGCGTTTGTTGAAAATGAAAGTTACTCTCAAATTGAGTATTATGTTTATTACTATGATGAAGATGGATCTTTAGAGGAAACAGCGTCCTTAGAGAGAAAGGTAACAGAGTTTGACACTAAAGGACGCCCTATATTTGTAGAGGGGATAGATCACGAGCAAAACCCGTTCAGATATAGCATAGAGTATAACGACAAAGACTTGATTAGTGTAGTTACTTTTTTAAACTCTGATGACTCGCCGCACAGAAAAATCGAATATTCTTACAATGAAGATTCTCAATTAATAACAGAAACTATTTCTGAGTATTGGAACGGGAATGTTGGCACTTATACTAACAATTATGAGTATGATGAAAAAGGAAATCCGAATTGTTATTATGAAGATTTCGGTGATGAAGATCAGGGTATATTGATATATCTGACGAATTTTTACTCTTCAACTCCTGACGCCAATGATGTGTTCTCAATTAAATCAAATATCTATCCTAATCCGGTATCGGATGTGCTGAATGTAACTATTGATGGCGCCGACAATGCTGTTATCACGTTGGTAAATGCTGCCGGAAGCGTGGTTGTTCAACAAAAGGCAAGTCAATCCATAACATCAATTCCGGTGCAATCTTTTGCTAAAGGAAACTATTTCTTGATAATTAAAACAGATAAAGGTATAAAAACACATAAAGTCATTATCCGTTAATTAAGAAAACAATTATCAAATAAATACTTTATATTATTATTACAAAGTACTCCCGCTGTTTCAGAGGGAGTATTTTGTAATGTGAATTGAGCAATATTATTAAAAAAATATAATTTACGTTCGTAAACAAATTAATACCTCCAATCGAAGAGCTTTATCTCATTCTATTACTTCAAACTGTTATTTCATTACTACTGAAGGCTATTTCATTCCTTAATCTTAATTTTTAAAAAAATAAAAAAATAACGCTATATATTTGCTCTTGAAATTAATAAGTTCAAAAAACGGGAAAACTAAGAGTTCGTGGTAATGATATGGGCTATAGCCACAGTGAGCTGTTTCGCACATGACTTGACGTATTCTTGTGCGAAGGTGAATGTTCTGAAGACGTTCAGGTATATTTTTTTCATGACTAATGAGTTTTATAGAAACCACATAATATTAACAAAACGTATGAAAAGTAAATTATTAAACTGTATTTGGATGCTGATGGCAGCAATGGTTATGACTAACTGCTCAATATTCGGCGACGATGATGATGCTGAGGATTTCTTTTTTGAGGAGGGCAAATTTGTGTTGTTGGCAGAAGCTGACGACAGAATGGTATTGCTTGAATTTACAGCGAACAACAACTGGGAAATTTCAATAGACGCGGCCGACTGGATATCCGTATCACCCATGAGCGGCAAGAAAGGACCACAGATCGTTACCATATCGCTCCAACCCAATACGACATGGCAAGACCGCTCGGTCGACTTTTTTCTTGAAAGTAAAAACGAAGTGTTGCTCCAATCATTCATTCAACGGGGTATGCCGATGATATTCTCCGTAAAAGACAATTCGACACTCACACAAAACCTCTTAGCCGACGAAACGGTTTTGAGAGCAATTGAAATTACAGCTCCGTACGCATGGCGAGTATTAGCCTACGATGAAAATAATAGGCCGGTTACGTGGCTTACCTTCGATCCGGAACAAGCAGATGCAGCAGGCGAATACACAGTTGCCATCCGTGCACAGCAGAACTTTACGGGAGCTGACCGTACGGCCAAAATAATTTTCGAGCACGGGGCAGGCACTCTTGTCGGCGCCGTTACGCAGAAAGCAACAAAAGCCAATGGAGAGAAACCTGAAATGAATCCGGTAGGAACGTGGGTCTGCACCCAATTGGTGACGTACAAAGTAGTTGACGAATATTGGACTTCGACATCGGTAAAGTATAACATAGAAGAAATGAAAGATGTTTTGACGATGAGCAGCGATAGTATTTTTACCGTCCGGATAGACGGCGAATTGCTGACAGGCATTTGGCGCTGGTGGGGGGATGATATGCCGAATTATCTCGGTTTTGGGCTTGGCGACGGTCTTCGTCCCTTTAAAATTGTCGATGCCACGGTAATAGAAATATCATTACCGCTTGGAGACAGCTATTTATACTACAATAGGACTTACACGAAAGTGTCGGATAACGTTACTCCCAACGATAAACCTTCAGACGGTGACGGCACCGGCAAGGCGCAGTAAGACAATTGGTTTATCGAAAGAATCAGGGGGATAACCACTTGGAAGACAGAAAAAATTAACTGCAAAATTCGGTTTTTTCAATATGGATGTAAAAGGGCATCAGTTGTGCTTAGCGCATCTGATACGCAACCTATCTTAATTATTTTCAGCGATTCAGGGGCTATTTTTTTTCATCAATGAAAAATATAGCCCAACCTGCAGTACGCAGTTCGTCCTTCAGGATTATAATCTCAAGCCTTGGAAGTCGTTTTCTCGCCACAAAATAAAATAGAATGTATGTTGTGAATAGCTCTTTTCAAAAAAAACTCCTTTGAAAAACCCTCCTGTAGGAGGGTCAAAATATAGGCGCTTTCAGTCCGAAATAAAAACCGCCTTCGCCCATTTTGTTGATGGCATAACTGCAGTTGATTGTAATGTCGTAATATGTTACGAGGTCGAGGCCCAAGCCGCTGCCCCACAGGAATGTGTTTGCTAAGGTGTTGCTTGCATACCTGTATTCGTTGTGTACGTAACCAATGTCGTAGCTCAGCTTTGCATAAAGGCTGAAATGTATTTTTGAAAATTTAGAAGCTTTTTTTGAACGGTTTAGATTGAATATCTTTTTTGGCATAACGAGAAAACGTACGTCGTTGTTAAGGATAGAATAGTGCTGGCCGTCAACGACATAATAATCATACCCTGTGATGAACTTGTCGTCGTAGCCGACATGGCGGTCGTAAATATAAGCATGCTTGTTTTTGAATGTAGTGCCTGCGTTTAGCCTCGAACTCCAGAACCAGCGAGGGAACACTTCGCTGTAGTATTGTAGTTTAGTATTTAATTCGCCATAGAAAAACCGCATTTTATCTGCCGTAGCTCCTTTCAGTGTAGAGCCTATAAAATAACCTTTTGTGGGGTAAGCAATGTAATCGCGATGTTCGTAATTGAAATTGTAAGAAAATGTGAACGTGTTATTTTCTGTTTCGGCTGTTCCCCAATAATCTTTGTTTAATAAAATTACCGAATCCCCCAAAATGCTCCTTTCGTAACCGACTTCGAAAGTGTGAATTGTCCGTATTCCCGGCCTGTATGAGTAATCGAGCGTACCGCCGAATGTTTTGTCTAAATAATTGTCACGGTCTTTTAAATACATGGCTTTGTCGTTTTCGGAGTGTGTGTTCAACGTTTTGTTGAATAAAGCCGTTGCGCTGAATCCGAGCAACTGTGTCCGTTCCTTGTTTAAAGCAATATTTGAGTATGCAAATCGAAAACCTTTCTCAAATCCGAAATAATTGCTGACAGTGATCTTATGTCTCATGCCGAAAACATTATATACACGTAAACCCCAACCTATTGTTATTCGGTCGAAGTTCCTTTCATGTATCCAGTTACTGAGGTTGCGGTCTTCGAGTTTAAGGCTTACCTGCGGCCAGTAATACCACCTCTCTTCAACATTTACTGTTACAATACATGATAGGCAATCTTCCATATCTAATGTATCGGGAGCGTAGTCTATATCAACATAATTAAATAACGATGTATTGTTAAGATGCTCCGTAGCAACTTGCAGCTGGCGGATAAACTTATCTTCAGCCATGATATTGCCCGCACGAAATGGTAATTCGCGTAATATTGTAAAATCTTTCGTAGTTTTATTGCCGGATATACGAATTTCCGATATGCATATATCCGAACTATTTATATACCCGCATATAAGAAACATCAAGGAGATACACAAAGTTATTCTGTTCATTATTACTTATGCTGCTTTCGTCGCGCCAAATGTAAGGATATTTTTTCTAAACTATTGAGTATATACCGAAAAATTGTCGTAATGAGGACGTAATAAGCATTTTTATGTTTAAAATGTCACTTTTTATATATGTTTATTATTGAATTGATAGGTTAAATAATGGTAAAATAACAATTTTTAGTAGGTTGATGTATATTAAATTACGAAGATTTCGTATGTTTGTGGCATGTGTACAAATATACATGGATAAAGTAAACTAAATAAAAAATAAAAAAATATCGGATTTTATGGAAAAATTGACGAATCAGGAAGAAAAAGTAATGCTCCTTATATGGGAGAAAGGCGAGGGTACTATCCGTGAGTATCATGCAATGAGCGGAGAGCCGTTGATGCCGTATACTACTTTTGCATCTGTAGCAAAGAACTTGCAGAGAAAAGGTTATTTAAAAATGCGCCGCATAGGAACGACATACCTTTGTTGGCCGCAGATAAAAGCGGAAGACTATAAACGTAATTTTATGTCGGGTTTTATACATAATTATTTTAGTAATTCATATAAGGAGATGGTTTCATTTTTTGCACAGGAAGAAAAACTGTCCGCAAAAGACCTTGAGGACATCCTGAAAATCATCGAAAAGAAGAAATAAAGTCAACCCTGCCAATGGAAACATTAATTTATTTGTTTAAAATAAATATTGCTGTTGCCGTTTTTTGTATTGTCTACAAGATTTTTTGTTGTAGGGATACATTCTTTTCCATGCGACGATATCTGTTGGTTGGCATGTTATTACTGTCAATATTATATCCGTTTATAGACTTGTCGCATTGGATGATAGGAAGTATAACGATGAAAGACATTGCCGTATCGTACATAAACATGCTTCCGGAAGTGGTGATTTTTGCACAGGATGCAGCCACACCGACCGGAAATGCTCTTATTCCGGAGTTTTATGTGAATATCGCCTTGTTCGTTTACTTATTTGTGGTATGCCTGCTTCTATTAAGAATACTGTTCAGGACGATGCAGATAATATGGCTTCGTTTGCACAGCAGTAAGGTTATTATTGAGGGAGTAAATATAAGTAAATTAGAAACGCATGCTACTCCATTCTCTTTTTTTTCGTGGATATTTATCAATCCTGATATACATGACGAAAAAGAGTTCCATGAAATTGCGGCTCATGAAATGGTGCATGTTAATCAACGTCATTCGGTAGACATAATTATCTCTGAAATTGTCTGCTCATTATGCTGGATAAACCCGATGGCATGGATCGTTACGAGGGAAGTCCGGAAAAACCTTGAATTTATTGTCGACGCATCCGTAATAAATCAGGTAGGGATAGATGTAAAAAGCTATCAGTATCATCTGCTGAAATTAGCATATCATCCGTCGACAATATCATTGGCAAACCGGTTTAATATTTCTCCGCTGAAAGAACGCATAACCATGATTAATACGAAAAAGTCGCCAAAAAGAAAGTTAGCTGCTTATACGGTTATATTCCCTGTTCTGTTGCTGTTTCTTGTCATTAATAATATTGATGCCGTTGCCGAAAGGTTGAGAATTAATGAAGTCGCGAGCCGGGTTACGCAGATATTGACGAATGATATTCCGGTGGCTCAAGCACCGGTCGAAACTACTGCTGAAGTTGTTGTCAAATCGACCGTCAAATCTGAAGTCGAAGCCACTTTAGAGGCTACTTACGAAGCTTCTGTCGAAGCCACTGTCAAATCCGCCGTCGAACTGCCGTCAACGGAAGAAGTAAAAGTTGCAGGTTATGGCATGCTTGAAGAATTAAAAAAGCAGGAGGCTACAGTGGTCATGACTGTTCATGAAATTGATGAGGGTGAAAAAGAGTCTGATTTTGTATTTGTGACAGTCGAAGACATGCCGGTATTTCCGGGCGGAAATACCGCTTTGCTGAAATGGATATCCGAAAACATAAATTATCCGGTGGCAGCTGCCGAAAATGGTATTGAAGGACGCATCAACTGTCAATTTGTTGTGAGAGAAGATGGTTCGGTAAGGGATGTTACTGTTATAAGGCCGTTAGACCCTAGTCTGGATCGTGAAGCTGTACGTGTTTTATCATTGTTGCCTAAATTTAAACCCGGTATGCAACGGGGAATTAACGTAGCCGTTAAATATTCCGTGCCTGTCAGATTTACCTTAAAAAAATAAATAAAAACACTATTAATTAAATAAGAGAAAAATGATTAAAAAAATGTTGATGATTGCAGCCATGATATGTGTGGTTGGGATGAGTGTCGTAGCTCAAAGCGGCGATGGAAAAGAGATTCTGTTGAAAGGGCAGATAAAGGTGGCAGGGAGTGATGACGAAGTGCCTTTTGCGACTATCACATTGGAAGATGACAGTGCTAATGTGGTAACGAAATTTGCGGCTGACGAACTTGGACGCTTTGATGTGAAAATAAGTACACCCGGAAAATACAAGCTACTGCTATCTGCAGTGGGGTATACGATGACAGAAGAAGCTGTTGTCGTCGAAGAAGGAGACGCCGTAAAAGATATAGGCGTCATTAACATGGAAGAAGGAGTAGAGCTTAAAGAAGTAACCGTGACAGCGCAGGTGCCTCTGATAAAAAGCGATCCCGATAAGCTCGTCTATAGTGTGGAATCTGATCCCGATTCAAAATCAAATTCTTTGCTCGAGATGATACGCAAAGTGCCGTTGTTGTCGGTCGATGCGGAAGAAAATGTTACTCTGAGCGGTCAATCGAACTATAAAGTTCTGGTGAACGGCAAAAGCTCAAGCTTAATGTCGAACAACTTCAAGGAGGTAATAAAGAGTATGCCTGCCAGTAGCATAAAAAATATTGAGGTTATAACAAATCCTTCATCTAAATATGAAGCCGAAGGGGTGGGTGGTATTATAAATATCATAACAATAAAGCAACATAATAACGGTTATTCGGGAAGTGTCGGGGCTAATGCCGATTCACGCGGAGGATATGGCGTAAATGCTTATATTGCAGCAAATATTGAAAAGTTTAGTTTTTCAACGAATGTTTATATGAATAAATATCGTCAGCCGGAAACAGAAGGTTTTTCAGATACGGAAAATTTATCGGCGGGAATGGAGAATTTTCATTATTCGAGAATGGATAGAAAGAGCAAGAATAATAATTCAGGGAATAGTCTTAATTTTGAAGCCGGCTATGAAATTGATACATTCAATCTCATTAGCGCTTCAGCATGGGGCTATATGGGGGGGTATGAGTCTAAAGGCTCTACCGTAAACGAATCCCGGGATATTAACAAAGTTCTGACTCGTCGTTATTCCGGCATAAGCACTAATAAAGGAGATTACGGGTATTTGTCGGGAAATATAGATTATCAGCGTAGTTTTATGAAAAAAGATAAGACTTTTACAGCTTCATATAAAGTCGATTACAGTCCTGAAGATTCAAAATTAGATAATATCGTGAAAGGAGAATTGAATTTCCCCTCGTATAAACAAAAATCCGACAATAATTCGTCAGGCCAGACACATACTTTACAAATTGATTATTTTGATCCGTTGACTGATATGCATCAGATTGAAGCGGGAGTAAAAGCTGTTTACCGTCGCAATTTCAGTGAGAGCGAAAATTTGCGAGATACGATGCTTGCAGATCAGCCGCAATGGTATGATGATATAGACCGCTTAAACGATCTTGACTATGATCAATATATCATGGGTGTTTACGGTGGATATATGCTGAAATACAAAAAAACAAGTACGAAATTCGGAGTTCGCGGCGAATATACCTGGAATGACGGTGTTTTTAAATCGAAGGTAAATACCCTTTTTAATAATACATTCTTCAATATTATCCCGTATGTGAATTTTTCATACTCGTTAACACCGATGGAAACAATAAAAGCCTCTTATACACAACGACTGTACCGTCCGGGTATTTGGATGCTTAATCCTTATATTAACGATGCTAATCCATTGAGTATCAGCTATGGTAATCCTGAGCTTGAAGCTGAAATTTCGCACTCGTTTAATGTTACATACAGCAAATTTTCACCGAAATACAATATAAATATATCGTTGAATGCGTCCATTACCGACAACTCGATAGAGAACTATACGTTTGTTCAGGAGCCTAACGCAGTTCATCATTCTACTTATGGAAATATAGGGTCTAATCAGAGATATTCTTCTAACATTTATGCCTCTTATCGTCCGAACAGCAAAATAAATGTTTCTTTGAATTCAAGCATATATTATACTATTATAGAGGCGGAAAAAGAACTTAACCGTCGTAAAGACGGGTTTTTCGGATACGGTAATTTGGGTTTGCGTTATGTTGCATGGAAAGGCGGTTCGATTTCGGCAAATGCAGGAGGCCAGACTCCTTATGTAATGCTGCAGGGAAAAGGTTCATTATATTACTTTACACAACTTGGTGTTTCTCAAAAACTTTTCAAGGATAAAGTGGATGTTGCGTGCTATATTTCTGACCCGTTCTGGAAGAAAATTTATTACAAATCCGAATATAATGATCCGGCATTCATTTCACATTCGGAGAATTACCGTTATGGGCAAACAGTACGCCTTAGTGTTACATGGCGCTTTGGAAAGATGAATACGCAGGTTAAGAAAGCTCGTCGCGGTATTAACAATGACGACCAGCGCGATGGAGGCGGCTCCGGAGGTGGAGGATCGCAGGGCGGTGGTCAATAAGTAGAATTGACAATTGACAATTAATAATGTATAATTAACAGTTATTGAATTTTTAACATGAAAAGATTTAGTTTTTTTGTTTTATTCATTTCTTGTATAGTATCAGTTTTTGCTCAACAATCGGAATGGCGGGATTTGATCGATAAAAAGCAGTTTAATGAAGTAATTTTACAGTCGGCAGGTATGACACCTGCCGATTCCGGCGATTTTACGAAAATGTATTTCGTCGGTCAGGCGTATGAAGGACTGCTGAAATATAAAGATGCGTATGATTGTTATAAACAATGTTATAGTCTCGATTCCACCCGCATCGATATGCTCAACACTCTGGCGCGAATCTCCGCCGCTCTGGGACGTATCAGGGAAGCCGAAACTTTTTATAAAAAAGTCATAGAGTACGACAGTACAAATTTTTATGCCAACTATCAACTCGCACGATTGTACGTACAACGGGGAAAAAATGCAGAAGGAATGAAATATTACGATTACCTGTTGGAAACGGATTCTTTGAATCCGATACTTCTGCGAGCAAAAGGTGATTGTTATTTGAAAATCGACTCGTTGGATGAGGCATTGGAGTGCTATTATGATGCATATTACAATAATGTGGAAAACGCATCTCTGGCATCTGATCTGATAAATTTATTACTCAAATTATTTCATCCGCTTTTAAATGATTATTATAATGTTGCATTTTCTGTTTGCGATACCGCTATGTATTATAATCCTGAAGATGTCACTTTACGGCAAAACAGAGCTATGTTGTATTTTATGATTAGAGATTATCAAAAATCCGATTCCATCTATACATCACTTATGGCTGAAGGCGACAGTTGTTTTATTACCCTGAAATACTGCGGAGCCTCCCGTTATTACGGACGTCACTGGTTTGATGCTATAGAACCGCTCGAAAAGGCTTTTATAAAAGATTCGACGGCTCTTGATGTCTGTTTAATGGCGGGTCTGTCTTTAGGGCGAACTTATGACCCGAAAAAAGCCTTCGAATATTTTAATAAAGCTGAAAAAATTATGACTCCGGACGAGTATTATGTTAATTACCTGATGGAAGCACGAGCAGAAATGTATAATAAGGCAGGGAATTGTGAAAAAGGTTCTGAACTTTATTACATTTTATGGAAGAAGGAAAAAGAAAAGAAAGTGTTCGGTGATATCAAAAAGCAGAAAGATTGGTTACAGAGAATGCATTCGTGTGACTTCAGTGTGCATCGATTTACCGAAATGGAAGACGTAAAAAAACAGAGGCAGCTGTTCATAAGTTATTTATATGCTACAGAAATCATAAATGAGAAAAAAACGGAGGAGAAATCAGAAAATCCGGAAAATTCATCCGGTAACGGCTCTTACGTGCGATCAATTTTAGAAAAGTATCGCGAAGAAATGTTTTTCCGCTCCATAAATGAATATACGATGATAGCTCCAGATAATAAAAAGAACACACTTTCAATAGAAAAGCTAAAAGAAATAATAGACAATCTTTCTGAAAAGTGACACAAGATTTTTTTTATTACTTTTAATGGTTTATATTTGCAGATAGAATTGACAATTATAAACATTTAAATGTAATACTTATGAAATCTATTTCTCGAAGAACAGCTATCAAAACCGCATTGGCAGGCGGAGCGGTTTTGGCAACAGGCGGCATTGATGCTGCTGTTAATCAATCAAAAAAGAAAAATGCGGAAGTGAAGAAAGAGCCTCTGAAAGGCAATGTTCGCCATTCAGTAAGTAAATGGTGCTTCGGCGATTATCCGCTTGACGAATTTTGCGGTATTTGTAAAAATATCGGCATCGAATCTATCGAATTATTAGACCCGAAAGACTGGCCGGTAGTAACATCGAATGGCTTGACAGTTGCTATGGCACAAGGCGCGGGACTTGGCATCGACCGAGGTTTTAACGACCCAAGATTACACGACGAATTAGTTGCAAGCTACGAAAAGGTTATACCGATGGTTGCCGAAGCAGGGCTGACAAATCTTATCTGCTTCTCGGGCAGGCGTAACGGTGTTACCGATCTGCAAGGATGGGAAAACTGTGCAAAGGGTCTAAAACGTATTACTCCGATTGCAGAGAAACATAAAGTAGTACTTACTATGGAGCTTCTTAACAGCGTGGGTCACAAAGATTATCTGTGCGACCATACTATCTGGGGAGTTGAGCTTTGCAGACGCGTAGGTTCGGAAAGTTTCAAACTGTTGTATGATATTTACCACATGCAGATTATGGAAGGCGAAATTATTAATAATATCCGCAAATACCATACATTCTTTTCGCATGTTCACACAGGGGGAAATCCCGGACGCGCCGAAATCGACGAGACACAGGAATTGTATTACCCGGCAATAATGAAAGCGCTTGTCGAAACCGGATACAAAGGATTTGTAGGGCAAGAGTTCGTGCCAAAGCAGCCGGACAAATTAGCTTCGCTTGAAAAATGCATCCGTATCTGCGATGTGTAATGTAATACATCATTTATGAATTTATTAAGCCGTTTTTTTTTCGCGGCGCTATTATTGCTTGCTTTTTCCTGCGAGCAAACACCGGAGGGTGTGTTAAAATATGTCGATCCGTTGATTGGCACAGCTCCTTCTACGACTATCAGTGCACAGACTTTTGGTGAGAATACCGAGTTGATTGGGAATACTTATCCGGTTACAGGAGTTCCGCACGGTCTGACTAACTGGACGCCTGAAACACGCAGCACAGAACAAAAATGCTTTTCTCCATACTATTATGCCGACTCAATGTTTCAGGGTTTTCGTGCAAGCAGATGGATGAGTGGCTCCTGCACACAGGATTATGGTAGTGTGACGCTGATGCCTGTCGCAGGAACACTCTTATGTTCACAGGAAAAACGTGCTTCATTGTTCAGGCACGACAAAGAAACTGCCACCCCGGCATATTATTCAGTTTATCTCGAAAACCATAAAACTTTGGCTGAGATGACCGGACTTTGTTATACCGGAATATTTCGGTTTACTTTTGATGAGGCAGGAAAGGCTTATTTAGTTATCAATCCCAATAGCGACGAAGGAGAGGGTTTTATTGAGATAGACACTGAAAAAGGAGAAGTTCGTGGATATAATCCCGTTCACCGTATTTATCAAGGTTGGGGAAAGCCCGCCGGTTTCAAGGGGTATTTTGTTGTACAATTCAAAAAGCCTTTTGTCGCTTACGGAACGTATGAAAGTGAAAAGACAATGCCTTCGCAGAAAATCATCGGTGACAGAAAAGACATAGGTGTATACTTGGAATTTGACGTGAAAAGCCATGAAGTCTTAATGGCTAAGATGGGAACATCATTTACCGGCATCGAAGGAGCGCGGAAGAATATGGAAGCGGAGGTGCCGGGCTGGGATTTCGAAAAAGTGCGCCGGCAAAGCGAACAGGCATGGGAGAAAGAGCTTTCTGTCATTGAAACGACAGGGGGAACTGACGAACAAAAAACTATTTTCTATACCGCCTTATACCATAGCAACATATTACCGCGTGTTTTCAGCGATATTGACGGCGCTTACCCTGCGTTTGTGACAGGACAATTAGTAACTGACAATAGCTTTAAATATTACTGCGACTTTTCGATGTGGGATGTTTACCGCGCCACACTGCCTCTTGGAATAATCACTAATCCGGAAAGGAACGTAGATATGGTACAGTCGTTAGTGAAAAAGTACGAATCCGGCGGCTGGATGCCCATATTCCCTTCATGGAACAGCTATACCGCGGCAATGATTGGCGACCATTGCGGCGCATATATAGGTGACTGTTTTATGAAAGGAATACGAGGGTTCGATATAAACAAAGCATGGGAGGGTATGCGTAAAAACGCGTTCGAGAGTGTTGAGGACACAAACCCCGAAGAATACCGCGACGGTAAAGGAAGGAGAGCCTTGAACTCATATCTTAAATATGGGTATATACCTTTGGAAGACAGCGTATGGGATGCTTTTCACCGCCGCGAACAGGTTTCGAGGACTCTTGAATATGCTTATGATGATTTTGTATTGTCACAGATTGCGCACGAACTTAATAAAACGGATGATTATAACACCCTTCGCCTGCGAGCAGCCAATTATCGCAATATAATAGACCCTGTTACAGGGTGGGGTAGAGGTCGTTATGCAGACGGACGGTTTATTGAAAAGTTTGATCCATCTATAAAGGAATCGTTTATAACTGAAGGTACGCCGCGCCATTATACATGGTATACGCCCCACGATCCTGCCGGATTGATGGAGATGATGGGAGGACGTGAAGAATATATCAATCGCCTTGATTCGATGTTTACCGAAGGATATTATTGGCACGGAAATGAGCCGTCGCATCAGATCGCGTTTATGTTCAATCATGCAGGGCAACCGTGGAAAACACAGCAGTATGTAAATGAGATCATGCGTGTGGAATACAGTACAGGACCCGGCGGACTTTGCGGTAATGAGGATGCGGGACAGATGTCATCGTGGTATGTTTTTGCGGCAATGGGTTTTTATCCCGTTTGTCCGGGTGTGCCGGAGTATGTTATTTCCGGACCTGCTTTTCCTGAAATTAAATTGAATTTGTCCAACGGGAAGGTTTTCACGGTCAAAGCCGTCAATGTTTCGGATAAGAATATTTATATACAGTCGGCAACGCTT
>JGI994J12354_10003827_pt1 | contig 13816 bp, 14 predicted proteins | sample IntmicLarv3ML3BL_FD_12354 | JGI IMG/M metagenome (IMG submission 12354)
TCTGAATCAAAAGAGATTACAGGAAAAGTATTAGGTAACACACACACTAATTATGCAACCTCTATAAACAATTTAGGAGAGCTATATCTCAGGATAGGCAACTATAAAGTAGCAGAGAAACTTTACTTAGAGTCGAAAGAGATAAGAGAACAAGCATTTGGTAGAGAGCATCCAGATTATTCCTCATCTATATCGAATTTATCTTTTCTTTACTTCCTTATGGGAGAATTTAATTTATCAGCACAATTCTGTTCTGAAGAAAGCTTAAATTATAAAGAAGATATATATCGTAATTTCTCATTTATGTCTGAAAAACAGCGAGCTTTATATTGGGAAAAAGAACAAACATCTATGATATTTCCTTTTTCTCTACTATCAGCATATCCAATACCAGAAATAAAAGTTTTATCATATAATAACACACTTTTTACAAAGGGATTACTGCTCCAAACCAACAATAATATCCGAAATGATATTCTATCGTCCAATGATTCCGATTTAATTAGCATATATAATAATTTAAGTATGATTCGCCGACAGATAACGATGCTGGAAACCCAATCAAATTCGAATATCAATGCTTATACTGATGAGTTAGAAGTTAAGGCGGATAGCCTAGATAAAGTATTAACACAATCATCTAATATTTATAAGGAAGAGAAGGATAAATTTAATATTGATTGGACTATTGTTCGAGATAATTTGTTAGACAATGAAGTTGCTGTAGAATTCATTGATTATTGGCAGTTCAATAAAGAATTAAGAGATAGCATAATGTATTGCGCATTAATAATCAAGCATGATTCTCAATTTCCGGAATACATTCCTTTATGTGAAAAAAAAGATTTGGATTTTATTTCCAATTCGCAAAATTTATCGACAGACACATTATATGTGCATAAAACATACAATTCTGGGAATCCTCGTTTCTTCAATGGAGATAAATTGTATGAATTGATTTGGGAACCTATTGAGAAACACCTCGAAGGCATCAAAACTATTTATTATTCGCCCTCCGGGCTATTAAATAAAGTCTCGTTTGCAGCAATCCCTGTTGATTCCATTGTTTTAGGGGATAAGTACAGTTTGCATCTGGTGTCCAGTACACGGGAAGTAGTACTTCAAAAGAGAAATAAAGAAAATGTGGCACAAAAAGTAAAAAATGCGGTTGCTTATGGTGGTATTATTTATTCTGCATCTGATGAAGAGCTTCTACAATCAGCAAAACAAACTTATAATAATCAAAACTTATATGCCTCCAGATTTATTGCCTCTGATACATTAACGCGCTCCTCGTGGGGTCCACTTTACGGAACGCTTTCCGAGGTTAATGAAATTGAACGTCTGCTTAAGCAAACAAATATCTCCAATATTAAATTTGTCGGAACGGATGCTAATGAAGAATCGTTTAAGCAACTGTCGGGAAACTCTCCGGAATTAATCCATATTGCAACGCATGGCTTCTTTTTAGAAGACGAGAAAGACATTCAGAATACTGGTTTTATGCAAATGCTGGGAGGAGATAATAACCGGAAAGTATTTAGCAATCCATTACTTCGTTCGGGATTGCTAATGGCCGGTGCCAATAGAGCGTGGCTGAATGAAGATGTAATTGAGGGCATCGAAGATGGTATTCTTACAGCAGAAGAAATTGCTAATTTAGATTTAACCAACACAAAACTTGTCGTTCTGTCGGCTTGCGAAACAGGGTTGGGTGAAGTAAAAAATAGTGAGGGTGTTTTTGGCCTACAAAGGGCATTCAAACTTGCCGGAGTAGAATCAATAATTATGAGTTTGTGGAAAGTACCTGACAACACAACATCTATGCTGATGAGAACATTTTATAAGAATTGGTTAGGTGGAATGAATAAGTATGATGCTTTCCAAAATGCACAACAAGAAATTCGGACTATTCATCCGGAGCCATACTCTTGGGCCGGATTTGTGATGATGGATTAATTTCTCACTGCGAAGTTTACCTTTTTGCAAATTATTCTATTAAGAGTATAATCAATTAAATTATCGGCTTATGAAAAAAGTATATTTCATTTTACTTGTGCTTTTTTTCGCCTCTAACATTGTGGCGAAAACAATTTACGTCTCTCGTGTAACAATAAAAACGGAGAAGACCCATTCGTTTAGTAATCAAACCAATTTTTCGAATCAAAATTCAAAAGAAAAAAGGCTCTCTAATTACCAAAACTTAGAGATTGGGATTAAATACAAGGAGGAAGGAAGATATTTTGAAGCCTTGTCTCATCTAAACAATATAGTAGATTTTACTAATCTAATCGGAGAAAAACGAATAATGTTTCATTCGACCAGGATGTTTGTCTTATTCAAACTACTAAATATAAATATTCCGGATGACCCATTGCAACAGGAATATGCCCGCACATTGGAAAGCGATGCCAATTTTATTCAATTAAATGTCGATAAGAAAGATTATAATGAGACCGCTTTATTTTTTTTTCAGAGGCACCGCTCGATACTTTTTGGGTGACGAACGATTCGTTACAGATTTGGAAAAAGGCGGAGAAGAAGGTTACAACTACTATTTATTTTATATTCTGCCTTACAAAATAGCGAGTCGAACTCATTGCCCGAAAAGAACTCTTCACAACCTTCCAAAAAGGAGAATAAAACCCAATCTAAGCCTAAAGGGCTAACCAAAGATCCTAATTTTAAGATTGATTAATTTAATTACTCTATTGATATGAAAACAACAACTTCGATTTTTATTCTTTTGCTTTTTATTACGTCTTGTACAAAGCCCCTGAAAGACATTGTTAAAGAGACAGAACAAGCAACATTCATCATTTACACATATGACGAGTATGGAACTCCGAACGGTTCCGGCTCAGGTTTTTTTATAGATAAAAACGGTACCGGTATAACTAATTATCATGTATTGGACGAATCTGTCAAAGCAATCATTAAAACATATTCCGGTGAAAAATATGAAATTGAACGTGTGGTCTTGTCCGATAAAGACAAAGATATTGCTTTGTTTCAAATAAAAAACGTTAAGAACGAGACATTCAATGTTCTTCGCTTTTCAAAACAAAAAATAGAAGTGGGAGAAAAGGTTTATAATATTGGAAGCCCGTTAGGATTAGAGAATTCAGTTTCCGAAGGCATTGTCTCTTCATTGAGGGAGAATAGTCATGGAAAAGTCATACAGGTAACTGCTCCGATTTCAGCAGGATGTAGTGGCAGTCCGATTTTAAATGAAAAAGGAGATGTTATTGCTGTCGCTACTTACAGTCGTAAAGATGGACAAAACCTGAATTTTGGTGTTATTATAAATGAAGAAATGCTCACATTGAACAAGAAAAATGACTTTTCTAAGAGAAACCCGAAATTTAACTCTAATGATAAGTTTGTTGTATTGAATATTTCCGCAGAAAGCGACCCGGAACTCATTCTGAACGCGATTGAGTTTGGAGAGAATATGACTACTTTATACTTAAGCTATACCTATATGCAGCTGAATAGTAATAAAATGTTTATTTGGAGCGAATTGAACAAAATGGATGAAGGGTTTCTGATTCATGATTTGGATAAGGATAAAAAGTATTATTTAACGTCATCTACTTTGGGTGTGAATAAAGAGAATGGAACAGAAGTGGAATTAGCATCTATCCATAGGTTTAAAGTTTATTTTCCTCCTATAAGAGATGAATTGGACAACATAGATGTTATATATGGATATGATTCCCGAGGGTGGCATTTCAGAAATATTGATCTGAAAAAATATCGTGATAATCTGCACGTGAATCCGGAAAGCTATCAAAAAGAATACGCATTGACTATAATGAATGAAGGATATTTTAAAGATGCAAATAACATTTTTCTGGAGTTGTTGGAAAATAATCCGAGAGACTATAACGTATTGAATACATTGGGAGTAGTATCTTACGTTGCTGACAACAATAATGACGCATTGATGTACTTTACGGAAGCCATTGATGTAAATCCGAATATAACTCTTGCATATATAAATAGGCATCGCGTATACGAATATCAAGAAAACTACTCAAAAGCATTGGATGACATAAACAAAGTAGTCCAACTGGACCCATCTCAACCTGACAACTATTCTTACCGGGCTAATATTTATTACAAGCAAGAGAATTGGGGAATGGCCAAAAACGACCTGGATAAGTTATTAGAGCATGATGAATTCAAACGAGATCCGGGTGCATATTTATTCAGAATCCATGTAAATGCTAACTTAAACGACTTTGCTTCTGTTTGCAAAGACATTCATACAGCCTATAATTTGACCGATGATGAGGAATTAGAGGCTGTACTGCAAAAGTTATGGAAAGATTGTAACTGTAGATAGAATAATAACAAATTAAAACTAAGAAATTATGAGCACAAAACTTTTTGGTATTTACAAATCTTCTTCTTCATTACAAATAAAGGAGATTGAAGAAAACAGTGATTATAAAAGGTTCTCAAATGTTGTTGAGGTAGAGTCCGGACCCGGGAAAAATGGAAATGGTATTTACTATATTAGAATTTTCTCACAGGGGGAGTTTAAAGAACTATCATCGGGAAAATGGAAAATCAATCCGTTGATACAATGTGGATACGATTGGAGGGCCATTGATGGAAGCATTGATGTAACTGATGTCAACAATAAGCAACATACTTGCCATATACTGGTTGACTGGAGAACGATATACAAAAGAGATGTTAATGATGGCACAGATATTCGAAGTATTTTTAGGTTTATTGACTCACTAAAAGAGTACGTTAATTTGGAACATTATTTGTTAAGCCTGAAAATTAAAGATATTTTAGAGAAGAAATGGCAGTATTCCCACGATAACTTATCAAATGAAGAATATTCTGAAGCAACAAAATATATCAAGGAAGTGGATAAAGAGTACATATTACTCGAAAACAGCATTAAAAATCAAGAAGATTTACTCTTATTTAATAATATGGAGGATAATTATTCGCAGTTACATGAAAGATATAATGAATTTGTCTCGGAACAAGAAACGACAAATAAAGAACATGCGACGGATTAATCAAGAGATTTTTTTATCACGGAGTTTACCTTTTTGCAAATTATTCTATTAAGGGTATAAACCAATTAAAAATATCATCATGTTAAAAGTAAATGATTTATCAAATTTGCAATATTTTGCATATAAAGGTTACAGAGTGCTGTTAGAACTAAAAGAAGAATATGGCAATACGTCGTTAGGTGAAAAAATAACGATTGGAAAGGTTGACGTCATTGATACTAAAAAATTTACTGATATATCCTATTGGAAAGAAAAATATGGAACATTTAAAATGTGGAATAAAGACCGTAAAGAATACGAAGACGAAAAAAACAGAATACTACAAAATACAAAGCGTGGTGCTTTCAATATTATTCCCGCATACAAACCCAAAAGCATTAGATAATAGTCTTCTTAAATGACAGATGAGCTCCAATAAAACAAAATAACTATGGAATTAATACCTTTTATTATCGGTGGATTTATTCTGTGGCTCTACCTAAGAGGCAGAAAAAAACTTAATAATAACGCGCCATATTGCGATAGATGTAAAACTAAAATGGAAGTGCCATACTCAAATTCCGCATATCGCCGTCAACATGACCCAACTGACATGGGAACACAATACGGAAGAACATTATGGAAATATCGTTGTCCATCATGTGGTTATGAAAGAATACAATAATTTATATGAAAGATTATTATAGTATATTAGGATTAGAGAATGGTGCATCTTTAGAGGAAATAAAGATAGCATATCGGGAGTATGCAAAGAAATTTCACCCTGATAAACATAATGGCGATGAGTTTTTCAAAGAGCGTTTTCAAGAAGTTCAGGAAGCATACGAATATTTGATAAAGATTCAGCAGCATCAACAGCCGATACCTGAAATAATAAGTTTTCATGTATCAAAAAAAGAAATACTAATTGGAGAATTTATAGAAGTATCTTGGAATACTAAAAATGCAAAAGAGGTTTCAATAGTAATTTTTAGAGGCAATAAATATGAGGATTTACCATATTTCAATCTAGATGAATCAGGAAAAAAGAAATTTAAAATATCAGATTTCGATGATGAGTTGAGAATAGTCCTTGCATTATCAAGTTTCAGTGAAAAATACGATGACATTGTTAGTGAAGAAGTGATAGTAAAGAGAAAACGACCTATACCCGAAATAATAAAATCTAGTGTATCAAATAATACCCCTGTAATAAAATCTTTCTATGCAGATGAATCATCTATTATAAGGGGAGATAAAATAACTATCTATTGGGATGTTAACTTTACAGACTTTAATATTGATTTATGGGAAATAGAAAATAATGGTAATAAAACTATTCGTCGTTTAATTAAGACACATCAAAGCTTGGCACAGCATGGCTCATTAAGCATTTGTATTTCTGATATTGGTAAATATAGCTTGGAATTGTCAGGTAAAAATAGTAGTATTCACAAAAATATAGAAATACGTGTAATGCCTGATGAAAAAGAAAGAGCATCAATAGGGCGTATAACGGGGTTTTGTTGTGCAAGTATACCCTTTACAATTATGACAGGATTATCTCAATTTGCAGAACAGATGTTTCCCATTGTTTTTATTATATCTATTCCTTTAATTATTTTTGCTTTTATAGCAGGATATTCATACGGATATAGGAAAGGGTATAAAATACAACAAGATTAACAATAAGCATGAAACGAAAAACAATCAGGACAAAATTAAATTTTATTTATAAGTAAGAATTACTATTGTCCTGATTAATAAAAACTATGCAAATGAAAATTTATATTATAGCAGCAACAGTATTATTCTGTGTTTCATGCGGAAACAAACAGAATGTTTCTGAATCTGATACAATGGAAATAGATACTATACCGTATATAGAGAAAATAGGTATTGATAGTGCAGACATATCTATCTATGAAAATGAAATCAAACTTGTTTTCAGTAGTGATATGGATATTTACTATACGCCAAATGAGTATTTTGATAGCCTATTTATGACAAATAAAGATTCACTTCTTTCTGTATATAACCTCATGGATTTATACAATGGCGATGAAACCGCACATGGAAAAGAAGCAGAAAAAGACCTGTTCAGAATGCTTAAAGTTTCTGATTATATGGAGTATGATTTGAGTACTTATGGAATGTGTGAATCTTGCGGTTTTAGAGAAAAGTCATATTTGAAGCTGATACACAAATATTATAACCGATTATTGTTAGAGGTTGATGATAGAGAGAAGAAATTATTGATAAAAAGTCAAAAGATATGGTTGCAAAGTTATGAGTTAGATAAAGATTTTACTTGGTCAATATATGAACCGTTTGAGCATGGCTCATATTTTCGCTTACAAAATTGTTGTTCGACAATGGATAAATGTTGTGAAAGATTCTACTTTATATTAGGTTTGTTGCTTGATAATGAAAGCATAAATGAAATAGAAGCCGATTGAGTATAAGGAGTTATGATGTATTATTTCTAAAATAACAGATTAACAGCACTTTAAATGGAAACAGAACATGAAAACGTATAAAAAAAGAATAATCTTATCCGTCATAATCATAGCCATAATCATTGTTTTTATATCAATGATATGCCACATCATAGTAAAGAAAAGCGTTTCAGATAAAATGTTTAACAATTTAACTGAAATTCCTTACAATAAGGTGGGATTATTACTTGGTACTGCACCCATTACACCCCAAGGAGAACATAATTACTATTTCGATTATAGGATTGATGCAGCTACCGAATTATACAAAGCAGGGAAAATTTCTTATATCTTGGTTAGCGGAGATAATCATTCAGAGGATTACGATGAAGCGGGTTGGATGAAAGAGGCTTTGATAAAACAAGGCGTTCCTGATAGTGCTATCGTATTGGATTATGCAGGATTCCGTACATTTGATTCTGTGGTTAGAGCAAAAGAAATTTTTGGACAAAATAATCTAACTATCATATCTCAACAATTTCATAGCGAACGTGCGGTTTATTTGGCAGAACATTTTGGAATATCGGCAGTATCATACAATGCTAAAGATGTAAATATACTTCGGAAGAAAATAAAAATGTCCACAAGAGAGCCATTAGCACGAGTGAAACTCTATATTGATTTGATTACAAACAAGCAACCAAAATATCTTGGCAATAAAATTCAGATTGATTGATAAGTTTTTTAGCGGATAATTTGACGTATTATTTCTAGAATAATAGATTAAGAGTATTGTAAGGGGAAACAATAAGGACAAAATTAAATAGTTATAAGCAACTTTAGGAATTATGGTATCAATATTAAGCACAATCATTGGTTTAGCATTACTTCATATATTGTCGGAATTAAAAACAGAATACAAAATATGGCATTCTGCCTATGGTGCAATATGTAAAAGAGTAAATTATATTTTATCGTATAAGAAAAATAAATTAAAAAAACAGGAAATGAAAAATTTAATGCAAAAGGTAAGTTCTATTTTATCAGAGGATGGATTCAGACCATCAATAGATAATAAAGAAAATCAGATTAGTGTTATGGTTGATGGAAATTATATTTATATTGAATTTTTAAAAGATGACCCCAATTTTATGAGGATGTCAAATTTTATAAAAGATTTTACGATAGAAGAACGAAGCAAAATGCTTGATATAGCGAATAAAATCAATTGTAACATCAAATATGCATTTATTGTTGTTTATGAAACGCAGCTGATTATTCATTGTGATATTTATTTAAATGAAAATGTTGATATTCGTGATATTTTGACACGTTATATACAGTCTCTTTTTGCAGCGGAGAAAAAGTTTTTTGAAAGTATTAGTCTGCACCAATATGGCTTAAACTAGTCTGATTTTCCTATAATTAGATACAAATGAGGTCTTTTATTATAAACAACTATTGCTTGAAATTATGAATACTAGAATAGATTTGATAGAAAAGAGTAATCAATTAATTGAAGAAAGAAAATATGATGAAGTAATAGCTTGCTCCGATGAAGTTTTGTGTATAAATCCGTATGATTCTGATGCATGGGCGAATAAAGGGGAAGCTTTATATTACAAGGGTATGTACATTGAAGCAATAAATTGTTTTGATGAGGCACTTAAAACAAGTCCTAATAATAAGGCTTGGTTTTACAAGGCTGATATACTAAGTTATAATGGTTTATATGATTCTGCCGTTACATGTTATAATCAAATCCTTAAATTAGATTCTAATAATGGTGAAGCATGGTATCTTAAAGGAAAGATGCTTTATCTTATAGGTTTATGGGAAGATGCGGTTGTATGTTATGATAAAGTGCTTGAATTAGACCCCAAGGATGCTACGGTATGGTATTTAAAGGGCGATTTATTAGATAATAAGGGTGTGTATAAAGAAGCATTTTCTTGTTATGATGAAGCAATAGCATGCTATAATGAAATACTTAAAACAAATACACGTGATTCCCATTCTTTGAAATGTAAAGGGCATATACTAATGTGCAAAAGATTATATGATGAAGCTATTGCTTGTTATGATGAAGTGCTTGAATTAGATACTTGTGACTCTGATGCATTGCAAAATAAAGGATATATATTAAATTGTAAAGGCTTATACGATGAAGCAATAAACTGTTTAGATAAGGCAATTATGTTAAATCCGAATGATTCTGTTGCATGGCATAATAAAGGAATAGCATTAAATCGTAAGGGGCTATATAATAGCGCTAAACATTGCTTTAAGAAAGCTGGGTATTGTGATGAAGAAAGTTTCAAAATAAAAAAGTCAAGAAGAAAAAAATGGTATTCATTGTTGATTATTATTATTGCCTACATCATATATATGTTTATATTAATTCTATTTTTTACTTGATAATAATACGTTATTACTTATAAAAAAGTAATGATGAATTACGTGTATAACGAAAATATTTTGTATTTTTTCTAGAGTAACAGATTAAAGGTATTGTAAGGAAAACAACAAGGACAAAATTAAATTTTATATATAAGTAAGAATTACTTTTGTCCTGACGGAAAACGAGTATTAAAGCAAAAAACAAAATGATATGACAGCACAAGCAGGAGAAACAATTATTTACAAAGGAAAAAAAACTTGGATGGCAACTGAACCATTAAGAGAGTATCTAAAAACAAGAGAGGACATTCTTTTTAACTCATATTCGACAGCCTGTTGGCGTGGATATTTTGGAACATGGGAAATAAAACAAAACAAATTGTACCTAATCGACCTTAAGGCCAATTCCGAAATGCATGGAGAAGTGGGTTTAGACTACCTATTTCCAAAACAAAAACGAAATAAAATACTAGATTATTTATTCTCGAAACGAAACAAAATTTTCGCAAGTTGGTTTACAGGAGAAATACGAATACCAACAGGAGAAATGTTGGAATATGTTCATGCAGGGTATGCTTCAATTTATGAAAAAGATTTAATGCTTACGTTTAAAGAAGGTATTTTAATGAATGAAATGGAAATTGATAATCGTAAAACATTTAAAAAAATGGATGGTCGTCTTTTTAGAGATGAAGATTAAAGTACATTGTTTCTAAAAAGCAATAATGAATTACGTGTATAACGAAAATATTTTGTATTTTTTCTAGAATAACGGTAAGCAAGAAATTGTTTACTGTTCAAAATAGAGTTCTTTAAATTAATTATTAACTACATTGATTTTACATTCTGTGTAAACCACTGTGTAAACCGGAGCATATTTGACGTGGTTCGAATCCATCACTGCCCACTTCCCCGGAATTTGAAGAACAACGCTTCATGCAGGGTTTAACAAATAAAGGGGGTTATCTACCGCGGAAGTAGCTCCGTCGATAGAGCATTAGCTTCCCAAGCTGAGGGTCGCGGGTTTGAGCCCCGTCTTCCGCTCTCAATATAAAAACGCTATCTTTAGGTAGCGTTTTTCATTTTCTGCTGTACTTGTAAAATGTGTAACCGATACTCAGGTATAAATAATTTGAATTTGTGAGATTATTTGATTTTACACCGAATGATGATGATAACCCGTCAAAAAGATAAAACTTCGCTCCGTAAATCTGATATAAACGTTTATTTCTCTTGTAACCCGGTAATACTTCATATCCCAAATTCCCGAATATTGAAAATCCTTGCATCTTGAATTCACCTTTCAATGACAGTCCTACCGATAAACGCTCAGACAAACTCCCCAATGTTACGATTTCTTTAATATCGCCTGTCTTGTTGGAGTACTCACCGATAACGCTTACACCGTTACCTTCGTCATATTGCAACTCCATGCTCGGCCCCCACATGAAACGGCGCGTATTATGCCACATGTAAGCATAGTTCAACCCGACTACCTTGAAATGTCTTTTCACATATCTACTTTGTAGGTTTACCCCCATAGTATCCACATTCAATGTGCGACGGGTCACAAAAAATGAAATGTCGTGAACAGTTCGTTTTTCGAAGACAGGAGTGGTAAAATAATTCTCCGACATAGTGTTCAAACGACTATCTCTTGTCATATTATAAGCTAATCCGACAAAAGAAGATATTGAGTTTAATCCGTAATTAGGAGTACGTTGCGCTCCATTTGAGAAGTGTAGTACATCTATACCCAAGTGTAAATCAAACCATTTTGATATCGGTTTTTTTAAATATAAATTACCGCCGAGATGAGCATTAACACTTGAACCGAGTGCCTCAAAGGAAGTATTGGCATTCCGATCATAGTGATTATGGTTAAACGATAACCCAAGGTCTATTTCATAATTCAATGACATGCCCGATCCAAATTCTTTCAATGTTGCACCTTGAAAAAAAAAGACCGAAAACGGATTTCCCATCACTTTATTCATCGAATACTGCGGCTTATACAAACCTACACCCTTGTATGGCATTCCGTAATAATAATCTTCCCATTTATCGCCTTTTGAGTATAGACCGTATTTTAGGCTTAATGCAAGCACATTCGGAGCTGAAGTCTTGCCTTTTACAATTCTTGAAGATGGTACAACAAAGCCCTCTGCCAGCTTTAGTGATAAAAATTTTGGATGGACTGTTTTTATTGAATCATCAGCCGATGCCGTAATAAAGACATACGTAAATGCCAATAACACAAACAATTGCCTTTTCATCAGGTATAAACACCTCTCCCTGAACATAAAAAATCAGGATTGCGATTTTACGCTGAAAGCCAATGCGTACATCTTCATTTGCTTCAGCATCGACACAAGTCCGTTCGAACGCGTGGGCGAAAGATGCTCTTTCAAACCTATATTCTCAATAAAAAAAAGATCGGCATCAATAATTTCTTTCGGAGTATGCCCTGATAATACGCGTATAAGCAGAAAAACAATACCTTTTACGATAACAGCATCGCTCTCACCTTGAAACACGACCTGTCCGTCCAGATAATCTGCATGTAACCAAACCCTGCTCTGGCAACCTTCAATAAGATTGCTTTCTGTCTTATATTTATCATCAAGGGCAGGCAAAGAATTTCCCATATCTATAAGCAACGAATACCTGTCCATCCAATCATCGGATATTGAAAATTCATCTATTATCTCGTTTTGTATTTCGTTTATAGTCATAACATTCATGCTTATTCATTGTAAATAACTTCAAGCACTGTCTGCCCGACAGCCTTAAGTGTTTGTTTGTCAATGACGTCCATATTATCATTCATTGTATGCCAATAATCGGCAAAGCCTTTACTTGTATTGGGTTTGTAATTAATAATATCAAGACAGGGAATATTCCGTCCTTTGATAACATATTCATGGTCATCGACTAAATATACCGTTTTTGAGTTAATAAAATATTTCCCATATCCAAGTTTGCGTGCGGCAGCCCAGACCCTTTCAACATATCTGGCTGCATATTGCATCGAAAAACCTTCTTTATAAAATGTTGCTCCTTTTGCACCGACCATATCGAGAAGAATACCATACTCGGCAGTGTATTTCGGCACATGTGGATTTTTTGTCCAGAACTGCGTGCCAAGAGCCCAAGTATCAGGTTTATGATTGTCTTTTACAAATTCAGGCGTTCCGTAATCCTCCGCATCGAAGAAAATTATATCAATACCTGCTTTAGGAGCGCTTTGCCCTATCTGGCGAGCAATTTCCAGAAGAGCTCCTACCCCGCTGCCACCATCGTCTGCACCGTCTATCGGCTTACGATGGTTTGCTTCATCTTCATCCCAGTCCGCATAAGGACGTGAGTCCCAATGAGCAAACAAAAGTATGCGTCGCTTTTCTTCAGGATTAAAAGAGCCTATTATATTTTTAGCATTCAGTTTATCGCCATTATAAGCAGTGAGTAGCGCCTCCTGAACATATACTCTCGCTCCATGGCGCTCCAATTCTGATGACAGATACAATGCACAAGCCTTATGTGCCTCCGTATTTGGAACACGCGGACCAAAAGCCACCTGCGTTGCAACATAAGAGTATGCACTGTCCGCATCAAACGCCGGCACAAAAACCGAATTAACCGCCGGAGTAATTGCATTATTAACTTCCACGTTTTTATTTGCATTCTTCTGCATACAGCATGACAAAAGCATCGTACTTATTATTAAATATAAATATTTGTTCATTTCTTATTTTTTTATCGTTTAACTGCTTAATCGGTGTTTTAACTTTTCAATTTTCACTTTTCATTTTTCACTTTTGCTGAAGTCAATTGTACCCAATTGAATTCAGCAAATTCCCTCCCCATATTTTCGCAATGCTTTCTTCATCGAAACCCTTTTCAATCAGGCGCATTGTTATTTGTATCAATTCGTTTGCTGCACGGCAACCT
>JGI994J12354_10003828_pt1 | contig 13814 bp, 13 predicted proteins | sample IntmicLarv3ML3BL_FD_12354 | JGI IMG/M metagenome (IMG submission 12354)
TGTTAGCAATATTTAGGAGGAAGATTCAATGACAGTCAAAAGCATGGAGAAGCTGGAAAACAGCAAGGTTACCCTAGAAATCGAGGTGGATGCTGCGGCGTTTGATGCCGCAATTAATAAGATCTACCACAAACAGAAGGGGCGCATCTCTGTGCCTGGCTTCCGTATTGGCAAGGCACCTCGCAAGATCATCGAGAACCGCTATGGTTCCGGCGTGTTTTATGAGGATGCAGTGGAAGAGCTGTATCCGGAGGCGCTGGATGCGGCGGCAAAGGAAAAGGAACTGGACGTTGTTGCATACCCTGAAATTGAAATCATATCCATGGGCAAGGACGGCGTAGTTTTCAAAGCAACGCTGACCGTTAAGCCGGAGGTTACCCTCGGTGAGTACAAGGGTTTGACCGTTGAAAAGGCTGAAATCGTCGTCACCGACGAGGACATGGAGCAGGAGCTTGCGCCACTGGTGCGTCAGGCCAGCCGTATTGTCGAAGTGGAGCGTGCCGCAGTCAATGGCGACACGGCTGTGATTGACTTTGAGGGTTTCCTCGAGGGCGTGCCCTTTGACGGCGGCAAGGGCGAGAGCCATAATCTTGAGCTGGGCAGCGGAAGCTTTGTGCCCGGTTTTGAGGAGCAAATTGTCGGTCTGAAGGCTGGCGACGAGAAAGATATTGACATTACATTCCCGGAGAATTATGCGCCGGAACTGGCTGGTAAGGCCGTCGTATTCAAGGTGATAGTGCAGGCAGTGAAGGAAAACCAGAAGCCGAAGCTGGATGACGAATTTGCACAGGATGTGTCCGAGTTTAGCACACTGAATGAGTTGAAGAAAGATTTAGCTGCAAAGCTCACTGAGCGCCGGGAGACCGAGAGCCAGAAGGCCTTTGACGAGGCGTTGATGGCGCAGGTTACATCGAATATGACCGTTGCAGTTCCTGACGAAATGGTGGCTTATGAGGCCGACAAGCTGGTGCGCAATTTTGCACAGCAGATTCAGCAGCAGGGCATGAAGCTTGAGGATTATCTCGGCATGATGGGCATGGACATATCCTTCTTCCAAGAGGATGCCAAGCGCACTGCATTGCGCCGGATTCAAAATGATTTGGCGCTGGGCGCAATCATTGCGGCAGAGAAAATCGAAGTGTCTGAGGCAGAGATTGATGCGGAGCTTGCAGTCCTTGCTGAGCAGTATAAAATGGAGCTTGATGCCATTAAGGCCGCAGTGCCTCTTGAAGAGCTTAAGACTGATTTGTCTTACCGCAAGGCTCTTGCCGTGGTGAAAGACAGCGCCGTTGCAGGCAAACCTAAAAAGGCAGCCGCCAAGAAAACCGCGAAGAAAACTGATGCGGCGGGCGAAGAGAAGAAGCCTGCTGCGAAAAAGGCCACCAAGAAGGCGGAGGGCGAAGAAAAGCCCGCAAAGAAGCCCGTAGCGAAGAAGACCACCAAAAAGGCTGACGGCGAGGCCGAGGAGAAGAAGCCTGTTGCCAAGAAGACCAGCAAGAAAAAAGAAGAAACTGCGGACTAATTCGCTGGGGATTCGGCTATACTGTTCTGACAACAGATATTTGCGAGAGTCAGAGCCTGCTTCATTGTTTTGGTTTGTGCCAAAAATTTGGATTTACGAAGGCCGCAGATGGGGAAAACTCCCTGTCTGCCGGCTTTCCTAGATTATATGCACTGCCCAGATGAAGGCTACTTTGACAAGAAAGGAAGTCATCGTATGTTTTATCCCAACCAACCCCATCAGACCCTAATCCCTTATGTTGTGGAGCAGACCAATCGGGGCGAGCGGTCTTATGACATTTACTCCCGCCTGCTCAACGACCGTATCATTTTCCTCAATGAGGACGTGAACAGCATGTCGGCAAGCGTGATTGTTGCCCAGTTGCTCTACCTTGAGGCGCAGGATCCGGATAAGGAAATCCAGTTTTATATTAACTCGCCCGGCGGCTCTATCACTGATGGTTTCGCCATTTACGACACTATGCAGTATATCAAAGCAGAGGTTTCTACCATTTGCATCGGCATGGCTGCCAGCATGGGGGCGTTTTTGCTACAAGCCGGTGCGAAAGGCAAGCGTCTGGCGCTGCCGAACTCAGAAATTATGATCCATCAACCTGCCGGCGGTGCACAGGGCAAGGATTCTGATATTCAGATTATTGCTGCCCGGATGGCTCGGATGAAAAAGCAGCTGTACACAATTATGGCGGAGCGCACAGGCAAGAGCTATGAGCAAATTGAGCGTGATTCTGACCGAGACAATTTCATGACCGCCGAGCAGGCCAAAGAATATGGCCTGATTGACCGTGTCATTTACAGCAGATAGAATTTGAGGTGACCAATGGCCAAAGATGAACAGAACAAAGTGATTCGCTGCTCCTTTTGCGGAAAGTATCAGGAGCAGGTGAAGCGCTTGATTGCAGGGCGGCAGGCATATATATGCAATGAGTGCGTGCACTTGTGCATGAATATTCTAGAGGATTATTATGACGATCCTGCTAATAATTTCCACGAGCTACCGGAAGAATTGCCCATCCCAAAGGACGTGCACGAAGTGCTCGACCAGTACGTGATTGGACAGGAGAGAGCTAAGCTGGCGCTGTCCGTGGCCGTGTATAATCACTACAAGCGGATTTATTTCGGCCAAATGGGCGAGAGCGATGTAGAGCTGCAAAAGAGTAATATTTTGCTCCTCGGCTCCACTGGCTCGGGCAAAACGTATATTGCCCAGACGTTGGCTCGGGTGCTGAAAGTGCCCTTTGCTATTGCTGATGCAACCACCTTGACCGAGGCAGGCTACGTAGGTGACGACGTAGAAAATATTTTGCTGCGGCTTTTGCAAGCTGCGGATTTTGACGTTGAGCTGGCGGAGCGAGGCATTATTTACCTGGATGAAGTGGATAAAATCGCCCGAAAGAGTGAAAATACCTCTATCACCCGGGATGTGAGCGGCGAGGGTGTGCAGCAGGCACTGCTGAAAATTCTGGAGGGTACGGTTGCAAACGTGCCGCCGCAGGGCGGACGCAAGCATCCCCATCAGGAATTTATTCAGATTAACACGAAAAATATCCTGTTTATCTGTGGCGGTGCTTTTGACGGCATTGAAAAAATCATTGAGCAGCGGCAAGATAAAAAATCTATGGGCTTTGAGGCGGAAATTCGCAGCAAAAATGAGGATGCCTCCAAAATCATGGCGAATATTCAGCCTCACGACCTGATTAAATATGGTTTGATTCCTGAACTGGTCGGTCGGTTGCCGGTGATTGCGAGTTTGGATACGCTGACCCGTGACCAGCTGGTGCAGATTCTCACTGAGCCTCGCAATGCGCTGGTGAAGCAGTATCACAAGCTGTTAGGCTTCGACGGTGTAGAGCTCAACTTTGAGCAGGAAGCACTGGAGGCGATTGCCGATAAGGCTCTGGCTCGTAAGATTGGCGCTCGCGGTTTGCGGGCGGTGATGGAGGAGATGATGGGTTCGCTCATGTATCAAATTCCCTCTGATTTAACCATTCAGTCGGTGACCATCAACAAAGCGATGGTGGAAAAAACCGGCGAACCGGTCATTGTGCATAGCGAGGACGGCACCAAGCGGGAACGCCTTGGCGCCGGCACTATGCGTGCCACTGATAGTGGAAAACAAAGTCCCCATGCTTCCTAATCTGAAGAAAAGGCGAGGTGGAAGCCTCGCCTTTTTCCAAAAAACTTGAAACAGTTATATTTTAATGAAAGCGAGGTGTCGCTATGAAGAATTTAGAAAATATGCCAGACTCCATGGCGGCCGAACTACAAGGTGTTGACGACAATAGCACTGCTTTGGCCACGGTTGCGCTACGAGGTTTAATTGTTTTTCCCCAGATGTTGCTCCATTTTGACGTGGGTCGGGATGCTTCTATCAAGGCGCTTGAAGCGGCCTTGGAGCGAAGCGCCCCCATCTTTTTAGTGGCTCAGCGGGATATGAGCGTAGAGTCGCCGAGAAAAAACGACCTGTTTGATGTGGGTACCCTTTGCCATGTGCGTCAGCTGCTGCGCCTGCCCGGCGACGGTGTGCGAGTGATGGTGGAGGGCATTTGTCGGGGACGGCTGTGCGATTTAATGCAGCGCAATCCCTATCTGATTGCCCAGGTGGAGCGACTGAAGGACACAGAGTTGAGCTCGGTGACCGCATCTACGGAGGCGCTGATGCGCCATGTATACGAGCAATTTGAGAGCTATTGCGAGCTTTCGGGAAAGCTCTCGACAGATATTCTTCTGGCGGTTTTAGCCAGCGAAAATCCGGGTTATATTGCCGACCATATTGCCCAGAATATGTTCATGCGTACCGGCGAGAAGCAAAGCATTATGGATGAGCTGCGGCCGGTGCAGCGGATGAAAAAACTCTCGAAAATTTTAGAGCGGGAGATTGCGGTTTTAGAACTGGAGTTTAACCTGCAGTCCCAAGTGCGAGAAAATATGTCCCAAACTCAGCGTGAGCACTATTTGCGAGAGCAGATGCGGGTGATTTCGCAAGAGCTGGGCGAGTCGGGCGGCGGCGAAGACGTGGATGACTATCGGGTTGCCATTTTTGACGCCAAGTTGCCGGATGAGGTGCGGGAGAAACTGGTTAAAGAGGTTGGACGCCTAGAACGGCAACCCTTTGGTTCATCAGAAGCGACAGTAATTCGCAGCTACCTGGACGTGTGTCTGGAGATGCCATGGGGCGTAAAAACCAAGGAAAAGGTAGACGTGGATAAGGTGCGCAAGGCCTTGGATATGGATCATTTTGGCATGGAGAAGGTGAAGGAGCGGATTTTAGAATTCGTCTCTGTGCGCCAGCTTGCGCCAGACTTGAAAGGGCAAATTATTTGTCTCGTCGGTCCGCCGGGCGTGGGTAAAACCTCCATCGCTATGTCGGTGGCAAAGGCTTTAGGCCGCAAGCTCTCTCGCATTTCCCTTGGTGGCGTGCATGACGAGGCGGAGATTCGAGGTCATCGGAAAACTTACGTGGGAGCCATGCCCGGACGGATTATCAACGGCATTAAGCAGGCAGGAAGTTCCAATCCGCTTATGCTGCTTGACGAGATTGACAAGGTGGGTTCGGACCATAGAGGCGATCCGGCGGCGGCGCTGCTGGAGGTTTTGGATGCAGAGCAGAACAGCTGTTTTCGAGATCATTTTCTCGAGCTTTCTTTTGACTTATCCGAGGTGATGTTCATCACCACTGCCAATACGACGGCGACCATTCCTCGGCCGTTGCTTGACCGAATGGAGGTCATTGAGCTCTCCAGCTACACTGATGAGGAAAAATTGCAGATTGCAAAGCGGCATTTGCTACCCAAGCAGCTTAAGCGTCATGGCTTAAAGCGGGGGCAAATGAAGCTGAGCGATGATGCCATTCGGGCGCTGGTTTCCGGCTACACGAGGGAGTCAGGCGTGCGTGTTTTGGAGCGGGAACTGGCCTCGCTGTGCCGGAAAACGGCGAAAGAAATGATTGAAAACGGTGCGAAGGTAATAAGCTTTACACCGAAGAAATTACAAGAGTTTGTCGGCCCTGTGAAGTACCATCCGGAGAAGCTTTCCCGTAGTGAACAGGTGGGGCTGGTCAATGGTCTTGCATGGACGCAGGTAGGCGGCGAATTGCTGGAAGTCGAGGTTAATGTAGTGGCCGGCAGCGGAAAAGTGGAGCTGACAGGCAACTTGGGAGCCGTGATGAAAGAGAGTGCGCAGGCGGCGTTTTCCTATATTCGCAGCCGAGCCAGCGCATTGGGACTGGAGCAGAATTTCTACAAAAAATATGATATTCACGTTCATTTTCCAGAGGGTGCAGTGCCAAAAGACGGGCCGTCGGCAGGCATTGCTATTACGACGGCTATGGTGTCTGCCCTGACCAACACACCAGTAAAAACCGGCATCGCTATGACCGGCGAGGTGACTTTGCGGGGACGGGTACTGCCCATTGGCGGATTGAAAGAGAAAACCATGGCTGCTCTGCGTAGCGGGATTCACACGGTGATTATCCCGGCGGATAACGAGAGTGATTTGCAGGAGATTGACCAGACTGTGCGATCGGCCCTCCATTTCGTTCCGGTGGAGCAGGTGGATGCGGTGCTATTTTATGCTCTGTCTCTTGATCCAAAGACGAAGCACACTGGTAGTATGGAAACTGTGGTGAGTGGGAAACAAGGCAGTAAGGGGAATTTGCAGATTAAACAGTAAAGTGGTTTTGCTTTACTGCATGACAAGGGAGTCAATCATGAATATCAACATCCAGAAAACTGAATTTATTCGCTCCGGCGCAAAAAAAGGCGATTTTCCTGCAGATGAGCGACCGCAGATTACTTTTGCCGGTCGGTCAAATGTGGGGAAATCCTCGGTGATTAACTGTCTGCTCAACCGAAAGAACTTTGCACGGGTGGGCAATTCACCGGGCAAAACGGCCTTCATTAATTTTTTTCTGGTTGATGAGGTGTTTTATCTTGTTGATTTACCTGGCTATGGCTATGCCAAGGTCTCTAAGACAGAGAAGGAGCGCTGGGGGAGGCTGATTGAGAGTTATTTTGACGATACATCACAAATGTCTCTTGGGGTTCAAATTGTAGATGCTAGACATAAGCCCACGGCGGACGACTGCCAGATGGCCAACTGGTTTCTCTATACGGGCAAGCCTTTCATTGTGGTTGCCAACAAACTGGACAAGCTGAAAAAAAGTGAGATTGCGCCGAATTTACAACGGATTCAAGAAACGCTCCAGCTGCCAGAAGAGGTAAAGCTAATTCCCTTTGCAGCGGTGAAAGGGATTGGACGGGATGAGCTGCTTGCCGAAATTTTTGCTCATGTTGAATGAATAACTTGAACGAAATAAACATGAAGTCAGAAAGGATAGATTGCTGTGAAAATTGTTCGCTTTTCTTATGAAGGCCAAGAGCGCTGGGGACATTTGGAGGATGGTCAGGTGCGCTTTTTAGCGCAAGAGCCATTTGGCGGCTTGGTTTATACAGATGAAGTAGTTTCACTTGACAGCGGGAGGTTGCTTTCCCCTTGTCTGCCAGGCAAAATTGTCTGCGCAGGGAAGAACTATTACGACCATGCGCTTGAAATGGGTGAGGGCGTGCCAGTGGAGCCGGTTCTGTTTATAAAAACACCCAACACCATTGCCAGCCCGGAAGCTGAAATTTCTGCACCGGACTTTGTAACACGAGTGGATTTCGAGGGTGAGCTAGCTGTTGTTATTGGTAAAAGAGCCAGTAAAATCAGCGCTTCCCAGGTTGAAAATTACATATTTGGCTATACGGTTCTCAACGATGTCACGGCTCGCAAAATTCAGAAGGATGATGGGCAATGGAGCCGGGGCAAGTGTATGGATGGCTTTTGCCCCATGGGCCCCTGGATTGAGACCGATCTGGATGCCTCAAATTTAGCTGTTGAAACCCGTCTCAATGGCGAAGTGATGCAAAGTGGAAATACTTGTCAGCTCATGACAGGGATTCCCGCCATGTTGAAGCATATCACAGCCTGCATCACCCTGGAAGTCGGTGATGTGGTTGCTACTGGGACGCCGGCGGGTATTGGGCCGATGGTATCCGGCGATGTAGTTGAAGTGGAGATTGAGGGCATTGGTGTGCTAAGAAATAGGATGGCGTAAGCTGTTTTTACTTGACAGAGGAGGTGAGCCGTTTGGAAAGTCCGATTTTTTACCTAGAGCAGGTTGTTAAGACAAAAACCGAGGAAATGGAGGACTTTAACGGCCCTCTGGACTTGATTTTGTCTCTGCTGAGCAAGAATAAAATGGAGATTCAAAATATTCAGATTTCTGTTATTTTGAGTCAGTACCTTGCTTATATCCGCAAGCGGCAGCAGATGGATTTGGAGGTTGCCAGCGATTTTGTTATCATGGCTTCCCACTTGGTCTATATCAAAACTCGCATGCTGTTGTCTATTCACGATGAAGAGGCTTTGTCGGAAATGGAGCAGCTGATTGCAAATTTAGAGGCTCATCAGCGGCAGGAAAATTATTTGCGAATTAAAGCAGTAGGCCCGATATTTGCGGACAAATTTGCTCAGGGGCGAGATTATATTCCCAAGGTGCCGGAGTATATCCCGGTGGACAAAACCTATCAGTATGTGAGCACGGCGGAAGAGCTTTTCGTCGCAATGAACACTATGCTGGAGCGGCTGGAGCACAAAGTTCCGCCGCCGATGTCGTCTTTTCAATCCATTGTACGGCGGGAACCCTATCCCTTGGCGGACAAGGCAAATGAGCTGATTCGCCGCATTATAACAAGTGGTGTTACCCGCTTTCGGAGCTTGTTTAAAGGGGCGCGTAGCCGCTCGGAAATCGTGGCAACTTTTTTAGCGGTTTTGGAACTATGCAGAGCCAGCCGTTTGCGGCTGGCAGGGACGGAGCAGGACTGCACCGTGACCTGCATTGACGAGCCGGAGCAGACGGCTGAGCCGCTGATTACCGACCAATATTCATGAGGAGGGAACAGATTTGGAACTGCGTGAATTAGAGTCCACCATTGAGGGAATCCTATTTGCAGCGGGAGACCCGGTAAGCATTGAGCGAATCTGCATGACTCTTGAGGTGGATAAGGTGACGGCGGAGCGGGTGCTGTCAAAGCTCATGGATTATTATGCCTATGAGCGACGGGGCATCCGCATTGTCAGGTTGGAAAACAATTATCAAATGTGCTCGGCACCAGAGTTTGGCGACCTGATTCGCAAAGCTTTTGAGCGACGCAAGCCCGCCCGGTTGAGCCAGCCGGCTATGGAAGTTTTGGCGATTATCGCTTACTATCAGCCAGCTACGAGAGCTTATGTGGAGCAAATTCGAGGTGTGGACAGCTCTTATACGGTGAATTTACTGTTGGAACGGGGGCTGATTGAAGAATGTGGGCGGCTCAATGTGCCGGGGCGGCCTATGCAGTTTCGCACCACGGATACGTTTCTGCGCTCTTTCAGCCTGAGCGGGCTGGATGACCTGCCAGAATTGCCTTCAACTTCGCCGGAAGACGGGCAAATCAGCATGGAGATGCAGGAAAAACTCCGCCATTTACAAGAGGAAACCCAGCGTGAAGAAGAAGGGAAACTGGCTGCTGCTGAGGAACATCGGCTGGCAGTTGAGGAGGCCCTGCAGAATCTGGCGGAACAGAGGGCTCAGCTCTTTGGCGAAGAAGAGGAGCAGAAATCTCAGGACTTCGATGGAGAAGGAGAGGTGTAGGCGGTGCCGATATTTGCAAGGGTACTGCTCGTGCTTGGGCTGCTGTTTGTGTTGCTGTTGGTTGCGCCAGTGGGTGTTATTTGCATGTATGAAAAGCAGGTGCTTACGGTGAAGCTACGGCTGGGCTTTTTCAAATATACCGCATTCCCCCGCAAGGAGCTCACAGAGCGACAGAGGAAAAAGCAGGCTGAAAAGGCAGCGAAGAAGGCCGTGGAAAAAGCGGCGGAAGAACCGTCACCCCCCACGCCGCAGAGCTATGACCGGATTGACCTGGTGCGGCGGATGCTGCCGCAGGTGTCGGTGCTGCTGGAAAAACTGGGGCGGGGGTTGCGTATTCCAGTGCTCCTTGCCGATGTGCGTTTTGGTTTAGGTGGACCTTCTCAAACGGCGATTTGGTATGGACGGATGCAGGCGCTGGTGGGGCAGTTTTGGTTTCTGCTCAACCGCTATGTGAGGCTTAGAGATGGTCACATTCACATTGAGCCAAGCTTTGAAAAGGCGGGGATCGAAGGTGAGGCGCAGCTGGAGCTGTATATGCGGGGGTACACGGGCTTGGCCATAGGGCTTGGGCTTGGAATTGCGCTTTTGCGGGCAATGAAAGCATCCAAGGCGGCCTATGCCGCCAAACAGGCTGTCGAACAGGTGGCAGCATAATAGCTTTTATTTAGGAAAGGTAGGAATGTACCATGGAGCATCCGATCAATGACATTATGGCAACGACCTTATCTAAGATTCGAGAGATGATGGATGTGAATACGGTTGTTGGAGAGCCGATTCAGATTAACGACCAGATTACGGTGATTCCCGTATCCCGGGTGAGCCTCGGTTTTACCAGCGGCGGCAGTGATTTTGTCACGAAAAATCACAAGCCGGAGCAGAAGAGCTCCTTTGCCGGAGGCAGCGGAGCCGGTGTATCTATTCAGCCGGTGAGCTTTCTTGTGATTAAAGGAGATAACATCCGTATGATTCCGGTTCAGTCATACAATGGCACGGTAGACAAGGTGATTGACCTGGTGCCGGAAGTGATGGACAAGCTGACGGATTTGTTTGGGAAGGATAAAACTTCCGACGAAAAAGAAGAGACAAGTCCGTTTTAATTCATCCAATACAGAGCATAATAACCTCATTGAATTAACAATGAGGTGGTTAGGTGTTGCGATTTTTTTCATATGTTTTAAGCCTGTTTTTTCTGGTGCAGCTCTGCTTGCCGATGGCAGCCGCAGCGGGTGAGAGCTCGCCAGAGCTGTCGGCTCAGTGCGCCATTTTGATGGACGGCGGCAGCGGACGGGTGCTCTATGAAAAGCAGGCGTACACGTTGCGCCCCATAGCCAGCGTTACCAAGCTGATGACGGCACTGGTGGCGATTTCCGTTTGTGAGGATATTTCTGAGCTGGTTACTGTGAGTCCTGCCGAGGCGACGACGGAGGGCAGCTCGCTCTATCTCAAAGCAGGAGAGGAAATTTCGGTGGAGAACTTGCTGTACGGGCTGCTTCTAGAGTCGGGAAACGACGCAGCGGCGGCACTGGCTCGGCATTTGGCCGGGGATGAGCGCCTGTTTGTGGACTGGATGAACCAGTGGGCGGTGGCACTTGGAATGAAAAACACTCGTTTTACAAACCCCAGCGGACTGCCCGGGGAGGGACAGTTTTCCACGGCCTATGATGTGGCGCTGCTAGCAAAAGCGGTGCTGGATCAGGAGATGTTAGCTCGCATTGTTGCCACACGCAGTGTGGTGCGTGACGAGCGGAGCTTTACCAATCATAACAAACTTCTTTGGAATTACGAAGGCTGCATTGGTTTGAAAACCGGCTATACGGACGAGGCGGGACGGACGCTGGCTTCTGCGGCGCAGCGGGACGGACGAACGCTGATTGCAGTGACGCTAAAGGCTGCTGATGACTGGGATGACCACACTGCGCTCTTTGACTACGGCTTTTCCGCATTTCAGCAGAGCGCCCTTGTCCAGGGCGGGAAAGGCTTTCGCGGGGTTGAGGTGCGGGGAGCGCTGGTGCCGCTGGTGCAGGTGACGGCACATACGTCGGTGTACTATCCACTGCGCAGCGACGAGCAGGCAACCATAGAAATTGAGCTGCCCAACTGGGTGCAGGCGCCAGTGAAGGCGGGCACCATTGCGGGAGCGGTACGGTTTTATCTGGAAGGCGAGCAAATTGGGCACAGTTATTTGATTTTTACAAAAGACGTGCAGGATAATAGTTTGCAAAACCTTGGCGCTCTCGGATTTTTTCGCAACATGCTTAGTGGGCGGCAGTCGTTTACCCACCGCTATGAGTCTGTGCTGGCAACGGCAGTAACAGTGAGTCTGCCGGCTGTAAAAAAAGATTATTATTCATTTGCGCCATATCGGTGAGGAGGAAGGCCATGGAAGGGCGAATTCAGAAGGTATTAGCGGCTCTTGGGGTGGGCTCTCGTCGATACTGCGAAGAGCTGATTGCCGCAGGGCGGGTTAAGGTGAACGGCGAAATTGCGACTACTGGCATGAACGTGGACGACCAGCGGGACAGTTTTGCGGTGGACGGCGTAGAGTTAGGCGGACAGCCGCCCGCTACATATTTGATGCTTCATAAGCCCAGGGGCTACGTGACCACAGCCAAGGACGAAAAGGGCCGGAGAACGGTACTGGATTTGGTGGCGGACTGTCCTGTGCGAGTGGTGCCGGTTGGGCGGCTGGACATGTTTTCAGAGGGGCTTTTGCTGCTGACCAACGACGGAACGCTGACCAATCGGCTGACTCATCCCCGCTATGAGCACGAAAAGGAATATCTGGTTTGGGTGCAGGGCGATATTGACCAGGCTCTGCCGATGTTGGCTCAGCCTCAGGTGATTGACGGCGTATCTATGCAGGGCGCTGTTGTGAGGAAGAAGAGAGAAGAGATTTTGTCCATGACCCTGCGGGAAGGGAAGAACCGGCAGATTCGCCGCATGTGTGAACAGGCAGGTTTACAGGTAACCCGGCTTAAGCGGATTCGCATGGGCAAACTAACGCTTGGAGAGCTTCCGCTGGGAAAATGGCGCATACTAACTGAAGCAGAACTTGCAATTTTGACAGAAAAATGACATTTTTGCAAGTCGCTCTTGCATTTTCCTGCAAGAGAAGGTAAGATAGTACTGCGGATAAAAAAACGGTAGAAAAGGGGTGGAAAGTGGTGCGCGATATTTTAGTTGCGATTGAACAAAATATTCCATCTTTTTCCAAGGGCCAGCGACAGATTGGCCGTTACATCTTAGAAAATTACGACAAGGCGGCTTTTATGACGGCGAGCAAGCTGGGAAAAACCGTAAGCGTGAGCGAATCGACAGTGGTTCGTTTTGCATCGGAGCTTGGTTATGACGGTTATCCGGGCATGCAGAAGGCGCTTCAGGATATGATTCGCAATAAGCTTACCTCCATTCAACGCTTTGAGGTCTCAGAAGACCGGATTGGCACGGGAGATGTGCTGGACAAAGTGATGCACTCGGATATAGAGAAAATCCGGATGACCATGGAAGAGATTGACCGGTTGGATTTCACTGCTAGTGTGGATGCCATTTTAAAGGCCAATCGGATTTATATTGCAGGTGCCCGCTCGGCTATGACCATTGCGGGTTTTTTGGCGTTTTATTTTAACATGATTTTTGATAACGTAGTTCACGTGCAGACAACTTCGATGACTGATATGTTTGAGAGCATGTTTCGCATGAAAGAGGGAGACGTTGTCATTGCAGCGTCCTTCCCCCGCTATTCCAAACGGACGGTACGGGCGGCTCGTTTTGCCCGGGATCGGGGCGCAACAGTGATTGCAATTACAGACAGCGAATCCTCGCCATTGGTGCCACTAGCTCATCATCGATTGATTGCTAAGAGCGATATGGCCTCCTTTGTAGACTCTCTTGTGGCGCCTTTGAGCCTTTGTAATGCACTGATTGTGGCACTGGGGCGGAAGAAGCCTAAGGAAGTTTCAGAGAACTTTGAGTTCTTAGAGCAGGTTTGGTCAGATTATGAAATCTATGGAGTAGCGGATGAAAACTGAGGTACTCGTGGTTGGCGGCGGTGCAGCCGGAATGATGGCGGCACTGGCCGCCGCAGAGCAGGGGGCGCAGGTGACCCTGTTGGAGCGCAACGAGAAAATGGGCCGGAAGATTTATATCACCGGCAAGGGGCGCTGCAACCTGACCAACGACTGTCAGGTGCGGGAATTTCTGGCCTCGGTGCCTCGGGGCGGAAAGTTTCTCAATAGCGCACTGTTTCGCTTTACGCCTCAGGAGACCATGGATTATTTTGAGAGCTTGGGTGTGCCGCTGAAGGTGGAGCGGGGCAGGCGGGTGTTTCCTGTGTCGGACAAGTCCAGCGATATCATCGATGCCCTTTTTTTTGCCCTTCGACGCAATAAGGTCAGCATTGTGCGAGCCCGAGCAGAGAAATTAATCTTGACAGACGGAGTGGTTACCGGTGTAAGAACCGAACGGGGCGACTATCACTGCAAAGCGTTAGTACTTGCCACTGGTGGACTAAGCTACCCTTTAACCGGCTCCACCGGCGATGGCTATGCAATGGCGCAAGCGGCAGGGCATACTGTTACGGCTTGCTCCGGCTCGCTGCTGCCGCTGGAATCGGCAGATGTTT
>JGI994J12354_10003829_pt1 | contig 13813 bp, 15 predicted proteins | sample IntmicLarv3ML3BL_FD_12354 | JGI IMG/M metagenome (IMG submission 12354)
GATTTCATGCGTGAAATCATGGACGCAGGCGGGCTTGTGAAACGGACGGAAGCGAAATTGAAAAAGTAAAGGAAGCGATAAGAATGGTATGGAATATCGCACTTATCAAGGGCGACGGTATCGGCCCTGAGGTTATCAACGAAACAACAAAGGTGCTTGACAAAATCGGCACAAAGTTTGGACATACATTCAACTATACAGAGGTCATTGCAGGCGGTTGTGCCATTGACGCAACGGGCGTGCCTCTGCCGCAGGAGACGATTGACGTTTGCAAGAAAAGCGACGCAGTGCTTCTGGGCGCGGTGGGCGGCTGGAAGTGGGATACGCTTCCGGGGCATCTGCGGCCGGAGCGCGCTTTGCTGGGCCTGCGCGGGGAATTGGGGCTGTACGCGAACCTGCGCCCCGCCGTACTGCACAACGCTTTGCGCGGCGCGTGCCCGCTCCGTGCGGATATCGTTGGTGACGAGGGCATTGACATCATGGTTGTGCGCGAGCTGACGGGCGGCATGTACTTCGGCGACAGAGGCCGCCGCAAGACTGATTTGGGCGAGGCGGCTTGGGACACGGAGCAATACGCTGTGCAAGAAGTCGAGCGCATTGCGCGCACAGGTTTCGAGATTGCCATGAAGCGCAATAAGCGCCTGACGAATGTGGACAAGGCGAATGTGCTGGAGTCCTCGCGGCTTTGGCGTGAGGTGGTGCTTCGCGTAGCGAAGGATTTCCCCGAGGTTGCGGTTGACCATATGTATGTGGACAATGCTTCGATGCAGTTGATTCGCGACCCGCACCACTTTGATGTGGTTGTGACGACGAACATGTTCGGCGATATTCTCTCCGACGAGGCGAGCCAGATTACAGGCTCCATCGGCATGCTTCCGTCCGCAAGCCTGAACGAAACGGGCTTCGGCATGTATGAGCCGATTCACGGCTCCGCGCCTGACATCGCGGGACAGAACAAGGCGAATCCGATTGCGACGATTTTGTCCGCGGCGATGATGCTGCGATACACCTTCGGGCGCGAGGAAGAGGCTGTTGCGATTGAGAATGCCGTGACGGCGGTGCTTGAGGCGGATTACCGAACGGGCGATATTATGAGCGCAGGGATGAAGCTTGTAGGGACGAAGGAAATGGGTGAGTTGATTTTGGGGGAGATATAAACAGAGGTGATGGCAGGAAGAGCATTGAGCATAGCACATATGAGGATAGTAATCTTGTTAGGAATAAGCTGATTGCGTTTAATTCGCAGCAAGTGTCGAACGACCGCTATGAAGAAGTCAATCTCCATATCAAGAATGAGGCAGGAGGAATACCGAAAGCAAGGCTTTGGAAGGAGACTTCTCGAAGAAGCGGAGAAAATATCCCGTGAAAAGGAATGCTCTTTTATTCAACTCAATACCTTTAGCTTTCAAGCACCCGGTTTTTATCAAAAGCATGATTATAAAGTCATTGCTGTTGTTGAAAACGCGCCGGATACGCATCAACATTATTACTTAATCAAAGAGCTTACCATTTAGGTAAAAGGGGATATGGACACATACAAGCGAAAAGGTGTTTGTCCAAAACGCCGCCGATTTTGTTTCCCGTATCTTCCAAGAGAATCTATAAGGAGGTGGTATAATGGAACCATTAACGCACAAAGGTACAACAACTCTTGAAACAGATCGCCTCATCCTCCGCCGCTTCACCGTGGACGACGCGGAGGCGATGTATCGCAATTGGGCGAGTGACCCTAAGGTCACGGAATTCCTGACATGGCAGACGCATGAGAGCGTGGATTTCACGCGGGAATTGCTGGCGGGCTGGGAGAAGGAATATGAAAACGAAAGCTATTACCACTGGTGCATCGTTTGGAAGGAAACGGGGGAACCCATTGGCGCGTTAATGGTTGTCGGCATCAACGAGCGGCTTCTTTCTGCGGGGTTGGGTTACAACCTGGGCAGCGCATTCTGGGGTAAAGGCATCATGCCGGAGGCCGTCCGGGCGATTATCAAGTTCTTGTTCACCGAGGTCGGTTTTTACCGCGTTTCCGCCATGCACGACATCGGCAACCCCAATTCCGGCCGCGTGATGGAAAAATGCGGGATGCAGTACGAGGGCACGCTGCGGGGCGTGTACTATTATAAGAACCATTTTGTGGATTGTAAGCAGTACGCGATTTTAAGGCATGAAATATAAATCAAAACGACGGGAGTGTTCACCATGGAAATGAAAATCACATTGTCTGAAAACCGCAAGGCCAAGCCCGACCAGAATGCGCTGGGCTTCGGCAAGTTCTTCACGGATCACATGTTCACGATGCGCTACGAGGATGGCAAGGGCTGGCACGACGCGCAGATTTGTCCCTATGGCCCGCTGGACCTTATGCCTTCGGCAATGGTGCTGCATTATGGGCAGGCGGTGTTTGAGGGGATGAAGGCGTACCGCAACAAGGACGGCAAAGTCGTCCTGTTCCGCCCGCAGAAGAACTTTGAGCGTTTGAACAAATCCGACGAGCGTTTGTGCATACCGCATATTGACGAGGTTTTCGCGCTGGACGCGTTGAAGAAGCTGCTGGAAGTCGATAAAGACTGGATTCCCACGGCGGCAGGCACCTCGCTGTACATCCGCCCGTTCGTCATCGCGACGGAGGAAGCGCTGGGCGTGCATCCGTCGCACAGTTATCAGTTTATCATCATTTTATCGCCTGTGGGCGCGTATTATGCGGAGGGGTTGAATCCTGTACGCATTTGCATAGAGGACGAATATGTCCGCGCGGTCAAGGGCGGCACCGGCTACACAAAGGCATCCGCAAACTATGCTATAAGCTTAAAAGGGCAGGAAAAAGCGAAGGAGCTTGGATACGCGCAGGTTTTGTGGCTGGACGGCGTAGAACGGAAGTATATCGAAGAAGTCGGTGCGATGAACGTGTTTTTCAAAATCAATGGCAAGTTGGTCACGCCGTCCTTAGAGGGCAGCATATTGCCGGGCATCACGCGCGATTCCGTGATTCATGTGGCGAAGAGCTGGGGCATGGAGGTTGAGGAACGCAGAATCAGTGTGGATGAACTGTACCAGGCGCACGCGGACGGCTTGCTGGAGGAGGCGTTCGGTTCCGGCACGGCGGCAGTTATTTCCCCGATTGGCGAGTTTAACTGGGCGGGAAAGAACATCACCATTGCGGGCGGTAAGATTGGCCCCTTTGCGCAGAAGCTCTACGATGAAATCACAGGCATCCAATACGGCACGGTGGCTGACCGTTTTGGTTGGATTGTAGAGGTTTAAGACAACTAACTTGATTTTGGGTTTGCGATTTTGCGGCAGCAAAATCGCAAACCCGCCCCCTTTTAGTGCAGGGAGGCGGTTTTCCTCCCTCCCTGCACTAAAAGGGGGCATCAAGAAATCATGGACATAACTGCGATTCATAATGAAACGCAATTAGCCGCCGTTCTGGAGCTTTGTTACGGCATATTGGGGCAGCACCTCCGTGATATCGACGGATACCGGTACGAGGAATGGCTTGCGCGGCTGGAAAAGCATTCGTTTTTGCTTTTGTATGCGCATGAAAACGGCAAGCCCATCGCCGCCGTACTTGGCCGCCCGGAAAATGCGGACAGCCTTGTCATGGGCTTTGCCGCCTGTGATGAAGCATACCGAAAGCGCGGCATCACACGGATGCTGACACAGCTGTTTGAAGCCAACGCGAAGGAAGCAGGTTTCAAGTACATCACCCTCGGCGCGGATAAAGCTGCTGAAAGCTTCTATGAAAAATGCGGCTATGTCTGCATCAACGAGCTGCACGGGCAGAAGATATACCAAAAGGTGCTACAATAGGAGGAATATTCATGAGAAGCGATTCCGTCAAGCAGGGTGTGGAGCGTCTGCCGCACCGCTCATTGTTCAAGGCGATGGGGTACACAGACGAGGAGCTGTCNCGCCCGCTGATTGGTGTGTGTAATGCCTTTAACGAGATTATCCCCGGGCACATTCACCTGAACACCATCACCGATGCGGTGAAGCGCGGCGTCCTCGCGGCGGGTGGCACGCCGATTGAGTTCCCCGCCATCGGTGTGTGTGACGGCATTGCCATGAACCATATCGGCATGAAGTATTCCCTCGCCAGCCGCGAACTCATCGCGGACAGCGTGGAGACCATGGCAATGGCGCACGCGTTTGACGCGCTCGTGTTGATTCCGAATTGTGACAAAATCGTGCCCGCCATGCTGATGGCGGCCGCGCGGTTGAATATCCCGACCATCCTCATCAGCGGCGGCCCGATGCTTGCCGGAACGGTCGAGGGCACGCACGCCAGCCTTTCCCGCGCGTTTGAAGGGGTAGGGCGGCACAAAACAGGTGACCTCGACGATGCGGGCGTGCTGGATTATGAAAACAACTGCTGCCCGACTTGCGGCTCCTGCTCCGGCATGTACACGGCGAATAGCATGAATTGCCTGACGGAAGCACTCGGCATGGGCTTGCCTGGCAATGGTACTGTTCCCGCCGTCTACGCGGAACGCATCCGGTTGGCAAAAACGGCCGGTTTCCGCATCATGGATTTGCTTGAAAAAGATATCCGTCCGCGCGACATTATGACCGAGAAGGCGTTCCGGAACGCTCTCACGGTGGACATGGCGCTCGGTTGCAGCACGAACAGCATGCTGCACTTGCCCGCTATCGCGCATGAGGCCAACGTGCCATTTAGTCTGGAATCCGCAAATGCACTTTCTGCGCAAACGCCGAACCTCTGCCGCCTTGCACCCGCCGGGCCGCATCATATTGAGGAGCTGTACGCCGCAGGTGGTGTGCAAGCGGTCATGAAGGAGCTTTCGAAGCTCGGCCTCATCGACACCGCGCTCCTGACCGTGACGGGCAAAACGGTTGGTGAAAACATCGCCAACGCCGTCAACCGCAACCCCAATGTCCTCCGCCCGGCGGAGAATCCGTACAGCCCGACCGGCGGAATTGCCGTCCTCACAGGCAACCTCGCGCCGCTGGGCTGCGTGGTGAAGCGTTCCGCCGTCGCGGCGGAAATGTTGAAGCACGAAGGTCCTGCCCGCGTGTTCGACAGCGAAGAGGCCGTATGCGATGCCATTTATAGCGGCGGAATCTGCAAGGGCGACGTGGTTGTCATCCGTTATGTCGGCCCCAAAGGCGGCCCCGGTATGCCGGAAATGCTTTCACCCACGTCCGCGCTGGCGGGTATGGGGCTGGACAAGGATGTCGCGCTCATCACCGACGGACGATTCTCCGGCGCATCGCGCGGGGCAAGCATCGGGCATGTCGCCCCGGAGGCTATGTCCGGCGGCACGATTGCGCTGGTGCAAGAGGGCGACCTCATTCAGATTGATATTGATAGCGGTACAATCGAGCTTGCGGTGTCCGACAAGGAATTGTCGGCGCGGCGTGCAGCGTGGGTTGCACCTAATCCGAATGTGAAGACAGGCTGGTTGGCGCGGTACGCGCGGCTGGTGACGGGAGCGGAGAAGGGAGCGGTACTGGAATGATAAACTTGGACAAGTCGATTGATTTTTTGTTGGAAAAAGCAGGGCCGGTGATTCAATATCGCCTGCGCAAGGAAATACTGCATGACCTTACGCCTGCCGAGGAGGAAGACTATCTTGCGCGGATATACGGGACCCCATTTTTCAAGCTAGTACAAAGTTATGCCAAGCCAAACGGCTACATCGGCAGCGGTATGCACAGTTGGGACAACTGGCGCGGCGAGGTTCTGCATGAAACACCCTTGCAGGATGGCGAGACGGCGGCGCGGCTGCTGTCGTATTATGCCGTGCCGAAGGCGCACCCGCTCATTACTAATTATGTGGCGGCGATGCGTGATGAGGCGATTTTGCAAGAAGAGTTTTCATACATCCCGCCGGAAATTCCGCGTTACAACAACCGCTATGTCGGGTTGAACAGTGGGAACTGCCTGATGGGCTTGATGTTTACCATGCAGGCGATGCTCGGCTACGGTGATGATTACGACGATCTCCGCGCGTACCAGCAAACATGTTTGAAGGGTTTCGTGCAGCTTTTGGAATGTGCCTCCTTGGACGATTGTTCGCACTTTGACACGCATTCAAAGCGTAAAAACAACTACCCGTACATCACCAGTGAGGACTATTTCCCGAATGTGTACACCCTCGCCATGCTGGCGTATACGCAAAGCTGGCGCACGCCGGAAACTGTTCAAATGTTGTCATCGGCGCTGAATCACCTGAACGCCATCATGAAGCCGGACAACGATTTGCAATTCAAAATCGACGGCAAGTTCTACGGCCCGTTATGGGCGCTGTGCAGACCGATCCGCGCATTCCGAACGGACTTGATTGACGGTATCCTGTACCGCCGCATCCTGACGGAAATCGCCATGACGGGCGTGGGTGAATCGGTGGATATTCTGCGCGAAAGTGCTGAAAACGTCCGGGAAGCTCTGCGTTCCGACGGCATCCTGCGCATGGATTGGCATGTGCCGCATAATAAAGGTTATTCACCGAAAAAGCTGCAATACCCGACGGCGTATGTGGATGTGAAGCTGGAAACGGGTAAAACAAATACAGCCGTCGAATGCGACTTGACCTTCTGGGCGGTACAGTTTTTGTCTCTTTTGGGTGATTAGGTTTGGAATGAGGTGGGATATGAAGCGTATTGTATTGTGTGATAACGGCAAGCCTGAAAAAGTTCTGCCGCTCTGCGAAAAATACGGTTTCGGTATCGAAGCGCAGGGATTTTACAATCCCAATGAAATTGACAAACGAAATGACGTCATGGCGATGTATAAAAGTATTCTGCCGGATGGAATAAAGCGGTATCTTCACGCACCGTTTTGGGATTTGTGCTTGGGAAGCGCGAATGAAAAAATAGCAGAGGTCACGCGGTTCTTCTTCGATTATGCATATGAGATTGGCGATGAACTGGGGTGTACGGGCATCACGGTGCATCATGGATATGTGCCGGGCACCTCGCATCCGCCGAATTGGATTAAGCGTTCCGTTGCATATTGGGAATCCTTTTTTACCGCGCATCTCGGCACAATCAATATGTTTATGGAAAACCAATGCGAGCAAAATCCCGAGACGCTTGTCGGTATTGTTGACGGGTATGCAAACGGCAGACTTGGCGTTAATCTGGACATAGGACATGCGCATTGCAACAACGCCTTGCCGGTTGTGCAATGGATACAACAGCTTGGCGGCAGGATTCAATATGTGCATCTTCATCAAAATAACGGAACTGATGATGAGCATTTGGGTTTGCGAAAAGGGAATTTACCAATACTGGAAGCGCTTTCCGCACTCAACAAATACGCACCGGATGCGGTGTGGGCGCTTGAATGCAATCTGGATGATATGGAAGAATCCATTGCGTTTTTGCAAGAGAATCACATGCTAGGGTAGGTTTTTTATACAAGTGAAAACAGGCAACTATTGACTTCGAGAAGAAGGAGGAATCGCCATGCAAATGAGTGGGGCTGAAATTCTTATGGAATGTTTATTGGAACAGGGTGTCGATACGATTTTCGGCTACCCGGGCGGCGCGGTTCTACATATTTACGATGCGCTTTATAGGTATCAGGATAAAATCACGCATTTACTTACTTCGCATGAGCAGCATGCCGCCCATGCGGCAGACGGTTACGCCCGTGCGACGGGTAAAGTCGGCGTTTGTCTTGCGACGAGCGGGCCGGGCGCGACGAACCTCGTCACCGGCATCGCGACGGCGTATATGGATTCTATCCCCATCGTCGCCATCACGGGCAATGTCACGTCCAACTTGCTTGGTAAGGACAGCTTCCAGGAGGTGGACATCGCGGGCATTGTCATGCCTGTCACGAAACACAGCTTCATCGTGCGCGATGTGTCCACGTTGGCAGAGACGGTACGGAAAGCGTTCTACATTGCGCGGACAGGGCGGCCGGGTCCTGTGCTCATTGATATCACGAAGGACACGACGGCGCAGATTTGTGAATATCGGTGCGAGGAACCGGACGTCGCGCCGGTGCAGCGGGTGCGCCCGCAGGAGCTTGTGGTGGCGGCGGCGTTAATCAACAAAGCTCAAAAACCCCTTATCTACGGTGGCGGCGGTATCATCGCCAGCGGGGCGGCTGAGGAATTCCGCTCGTTTGCGGAGACGCTTAACGCGCCGGTTTGTCTGAGCAGTATGGGGCTGGGCGGGTTTCCGTCCTCGCATGCGCAATTTACGGGTATGATTGGGATGCACGGCACGAAGGCATCGAATCTTGCCGCGACGGAATGCGACCTCTTGATTGCCTGCGGCGCACGGTTCTCTGACCGGGTGATTTCGAATGTTTCGCGCTTCGCGCCGAACGCACAGATTCTACACATCGACATCGACCCAGCGGAGATCGGAAAAAATGTGGTTACCGCGGCGGGCGTCACGGGTGACTTGAAGGCGGTGCTGACGGCGCTCACGCCGTTGTGCGAAAAGGCCGACAGGCATGAGTGGCTGGATAAAGTGCTCACTATAAAAGCAGTGAATCCGCCGACTTATATAAAGGATGGACATCTGCGTCCGCAATATATTTTGGAACGCATCAGCGCGATTACCAAGGGTGAGGCGATTATCGCCACTGAGGTTGGCCAGCACCAGATGTGGTCGTGCCATTTTGTGGAATACAACCGACCGCGCAGCTTTGTGTCCTCCGGCGGCCTTGGTACAATGGGGTATGGCCTTGGCGCGGCGATTGGCGCAAAGGTTGGTTGTCCTGACCGTGTTGTGTTCGACATCGCGGGCGACGGATGCTTCCGCATGAATAACATCGAGCTGGCGACGGCGGTGGAATATAATATCCCCATCATCGTAGTTATTATGAACAACCACGCGCTGGGCATGGTGCGGCAGTGGCAGACCATGTTCTACGACAAGCGCTTCTCCCACACGACACTGGACCGCACGACGGATTTTATCGCGCTGGCGGAGGCATACAAATGTGCAGCTTTCCACGTAACGAAGCCGGAAGAAGTGGACGACGTAATCATGCAAGCCATCGCCTGCGGCCGCCCTGCCGTTATCAATTGTGAGATTGACCGGGATGAGAAGGTTTTCCCCATGGTGGCGCCTGGTGCGGGGATTGATGAAATTGTGACGGAGTAGGAGAATATACGACATGTTGAAAGAACTGCAAAAGCAATTGCAAAGCTATGTGGTAGAAGCCATCACGGAAACCAATTTTCCTCTTGCTATGGCAGTGTATGAAGCGAACCAAGGTTTTTTCCGCCTGACAGAGGGGAAGGAAACCACAATGGAGGAGAGCCGGAGGGATATACACGCGCTGCCGCCGGGATTGCACTCAGAGGACAAGCTGTATGCCGGTGTGTGTGGGAAAAGGGACAAATGGTGGCGGTGTTAGACTTGCTGTTGGGTTACCCGGAACCGTCCTGCGTATGGATTGGTTTGCTTCTGGTTCATGGTGCGTTGCATGGTATAGGGCATGGCGGGCGTATTGCCGACGCTGTAGAGGAAGCAGCGGCGAACGCCGCGTTTGAAAAGGTTCAGTTGGGCGTTGTGAGAGAGAATGAACCGGGCCTGCGTTTCTGGCGCAAACGCGGATTTGTTGCTCTCCGGGAATCACAAACGGAACGGGCGCAGCACCTTATTATTATGGAAAAGCGTTTATGATTCTTTCAAATGGGCGAAGCCGTATTAAACGGAACAATCAAAAAGCCAGCGTTGTAAACGCTGGCTTTTTGATTGTTATTCTACGGATTCCGCGGACTCTGTTGTTTCCGCTACCGCACCTGCTTCACTAACCGGTACTTCTGCTGCTTCCGCTGCGGGCTCATCCGCACGGAGCACTTCATAAGGCGCATCGGCCGGCACTTCCGCATAAGCGGCGGTGTTTTCCGGGACGATATTGCCCGGTACGGGGCCGCTCCAGATTTCATCCGGCAGCGGTGCAGGCTTGGCTGCCCGTTTCGAGAAACCAAATGCTTCGAAAAGCGACGGAACCGTGATAATCAAGAATTCGCCCAGCCAGATAAGAGCAAGGAACATCCCCGTCACGTTTGCGGTTGCGTTCTCGCCATACGACCAGGTGCCGAATTCATTATACCAAGTGAGGGCGTTGATGAATTCTTCCGGGTGAACCAAGAAAAGGCGGAACATTTCCAGCAACAACGAGAAATGCGTGAAGAGGTCGAAATCTTCATTGTAATCCCACAGGTAGAAACGTGTGTCATTCAATGCGAAGAATGCGTTCCACTTCACATACGTGACGATAAGGACACCGGCAAGTACAGCGATAAGCATATTGAGACGTGAAGTTTTGTTCTTGAAAAGACTGGTGATGCGCGCCATCAACACCCCGTATAACACGGCAAGCGCGCCGCAGATATAAATGGAGGGCATGATGTCCACCGCGAGGATGTATACAACGCCGATGATGGAACCGAGCAGCGCGTATAGAAGAAATAGAATGATAGCGCCGACGATGCCACCTTGCCTGCGGGTAGGTTTTACAGGCGGAATGCTGCCGGGTTCAAAGCTTGGGTCGTTTTTTGCGTCAAATGTGTTCATTGTTGTCTCCCTTTCTGTATCTTCATTTTAACATATAAAATTATTATACATTGAATAAGGGTGCGCTGTAAAGAATTATTTGTCAAACGCGGCGGGATGTGCTAAAATGAGCATGGTATAGACGAAATGATGAATGGGAATATGGTGAATGAAATGATAGAGCGTATCAGCCGCAACGCGGCGGAGACATATGATTTTGCGGAAAGTCTGGCACGGAATGCACGTCCGGGTGAGGTGTATGCGCTGGACGGCGACCTTGGCACGGGGAAAACCGTGTTCGCCAAGGGCTTCGCTATGGGATTGGGTGTGTCGCAGGATGTCACAAGTCCGACTTTTGCGATTGTAAACGAATATGAGGGGCGCTTGCCGCTGTACCATTTCGATGTGTACCGCATCAACAGCATTGCGGAAATGGAAGACACGGGCTGTGAAGACTACTTTTACGGCAAGGGTGTCTGCCTTGTGGAATGGGCGGAAATGATAGCGCCGCTATTACCAGCGAATACCATCCGTGTGCGTTTGGAACGCGATGCAGCGGAAAACGATGAATACCGCAAGTTGACGGTTTGGGGGTTGGAACATGACGATTCTTGCGATTGATACAACCGGTCTTGCCGCGAGTGTGGCGCTGGTAACGGAACAAAAAACAATCGGCGAATTTACATTGAATTATGAAATGACACATTCACAAACGCTGATGCCGTTAGTGGAGAAGCTGACCACGATGCTGGACTACGACCTTTCCGCGGTGGATTGCATCGCTTGTGCGTCCGGCCCGGGCTCGTTCACAGGCTTGCGGATTGGCGCGGCTACGGCGAAGGGCTTGGCGTACGCACTTGGAAAAAAAATCGCGCCGGTTCCGACACTTGACGCATTGGCATATAATGTCTTTGACGGCAGCGCTGTCATCGCACCCATTATGGATGCGCGGCGGAACCAGGTATATACCGCGCTGTATCAATGGGACAATGGTGTGCTCGTCCGCCTGACGAAGCATATGGCGGAGGACATATCCGTCGTTCTTGACATGGCGCGGCCTTTTGAGCGCGTGGTGTTTCTGGGTGACGGTGTGCCTGTGCATGATGCACTCATTTATACAGAGAAACGTTTTGCCATCGTACCGCCGCATTTGAACGCGCAGCGCGCCGCGGCGGTGGGAGCGTATGCACTCGCCATGGTGCCGGAAACGGAATGGGTTACGGCGGATGCATTCATGCCGACATATTTACGCCTGTCGCAGGCAGAGAGAGAAGCGAAAGAAAGAGGGCAAACAAGTGCAAATTGAGATTGTGAAAATGGAGCTGCGCCATTTGGATGCGGTGTGTGCACTGGAAGAAGCATGCTTTGCGATTCCGTGGTCGCGTGAGTCTATAAAAAAAGAAATTGAAGGAAACAATATGGCGGTGTACTTTGTCGCGGAAATGGAGGGGTGTGCCATTGGGTATGGCGGCATGTGGCATATCGTCAACGAGGGTCACATCACGAACCTTTGCGTCGCGGAGGAATACCGTAAGCAGGGCGTGGGCGACATGCTCTTGCGGCGGCTCATTGAGGAGGCGCACGTGCTGGAGATGATTGGGTTGACGCTGGAGGTGCGCGTGTCAAACGGCGCGGCACAGCGGTTGTATACGCGGAACGGCTTTAAGCCGGAGGGAATCCGCAAGAATTATTATACCGAGACGAAAGAGGACGCGGTTGTAATGTGGTTGAATTTTTTACCGGCGGACGAGTGATTTCGTTGCAGGGCCAGGGAGTGAGGTGAAAGTATGGCGAGGGAACTTACTTATAATGAAATAAAGCGGCGGTTTGACCCGTCCGCGTTGGGGTTCGAAACAACGGGCGAGCTTGCAGCCGGGAATGTCATCATCGGGCAGGGACGTGCAGCGCGTGCGCTGGAATTTGGATTGAATATGAAGAGCAAAGGCTATAATCTCTATGTTTCCGGCGAGTCAGGCGTGGGGAAAACGACATTTGCGACGGTTTACGCCCAAAAGATTGCAGCAACGGAAGCGCTGCCGCCTGATTTGTGTTATGTGTACCATTTTAAGGAACCAAAGCGGCCGAAACTCGTAAAACTTACGAATGGCTTGGGCGCTGCGTTCAAAGCGGACATGGAAGATTTTACACGGCAACTTGCGATTGAGATACCGCGCGCGTTTGGCTCAAAGGATTTTGAAGAGCAAAAAAATGGCATTGTGAAGGCATACCAGACGCGGCGCGACGATACCATCCGGGCGGTGAGTGAGCATGCGAAAACGAAAAACTTCGGTGTGAAGATGACGAATACGGGTATCTATTTTATGCCGATGGTGAATGGCGAAATGATATCCGAGGAGCAATACGACGCGCTGCCCGATGCGGAGAAAGAAGAAATTTCCCGCCATTCCGACGACATCCAGGAGGAAGCAGCAGCCGTCATGAGCGCCATCAAAGCATATGAAGAGGACACGCGCATCCGCGTGGAGGCGCTGGAATACAATATTAGCCTCTTCACCGTGGGACGGTATGTGGGGCAACTGCAAGAAAAAAAAAAACGGAAGTCCTTGCGTATCTTGCCGCGGTCAAAGAGGACGCGCTGGAGAACTGCAAGGATTTCTTGAACGAGCCCGACGCGGAGGAGGAATATCTCCAGAATCTGATGCCGTGGATGGCGAAAAAGAACCAATCGGATTTCCTGTCAAAGTATAAGGTCAACCTCCTTACGAACGGCACGGGCACGACGGGCGCACCGGTCGTTGTAAGCTACAATCCGACCTTTTCCAATCTCATCGGCGAAGTGGAGTATGATAGCGAATTCGGAAATCTTACGACGGACTTTATGAAAATCAAGCCGGGTTTGCTACACAAGGCAAACGGCGGCTATCTTGTTTTGCAAGCGCATGATTTGCTGACGAATCTCCACGCGTGGGATGCGCTCCGTAAGGCAATCAAGACGGGCGAAATCGAAATTGAGCCCATGAGGGAATATGCCACGGGTGTGGCTGTGTCCGGTTTGAAACCGGAGCCCGTACCGCTTTCGGTAAAAGTAATTCTGGTAGGTGTACCGTTGTATTACGAATTGCTGAGCGAATACGACGACGACTTTGCCAAACTGTTCCGCATGCATGCCGCGTTTGATTATGAGATACAAAACAATGACAGTAATGTCGCGGCGGTCTGCCGGTTTGTGAAGCGCTTTGTGCAGGAGGAACAGACAGCGGAATTCGATTGCGCGGCGGTCGCAGTGTTGTTGGAATATGCAACGCGGCTGTCCGAACGGCAGGATAAACTCACGGCGCAATTCAATAAGTTATGGGAAATC
>JGI994J12354_10003830_pt1 | contig 13812 bp, 19 predicted proteins | sample IntmicLarv3ML3BL_FD_12354 | JGI IMG/M metagenome (IMG submission 12354)
TTTTGCCGGATTGCTCTTGACACGTTTTTTCTTATTTCGTACTGTCTTTTCAGGCTCAAGACGCCTGTTTTACGTACTTTAATACGCAGCCTTTACACCCAGAAGGTCGGGGGTTCGAGCCCCTCATCGCCCATTGGTTTTAAGTCCCTACAAAACAAGGACTTAAAGAAACAAGTGTTAAACATATAACAGCGTCTGAAAGCCGAATTTAACGACTACCGTAGTCGTTAAATCGTGGAAACTTTTTAGAAAGGACGCTAAAAATGAAAAAGAAAACCCGCACAAAAAAAGGGGAAATACCCCAAATTCTGCATCACAAACAAAAAAACCTTGCCTACATTATCATCAAAGGCAAGAAGTATTATCTTGGCAAATACGGATCAAAAGAGGCCGAAACGAAACGGCTAAGGGTATGGGCCGATCATCTTTCCGGCTCATTGCCGGAAGAGGAAAGAGAAAGGGAAATCGTCAAGAATGCCAACATTCAAATTCTTGTCAGCAGATTTCTTCTTGACGCCAAAACACTCTACCAAAAGAATGATCGCCCAACAAGCACGCTCAGAGCTTACATCGACTCTGCAAAACTCATTGCAAAAAAATATGGTGTGATGCCTGTCAATAAATTTGGCCCGGTCAGACTCAAAAAAATACGGCAAAAATTGATTGATTCCGGCAAGCTCTGTCGGAACACCATCAACGCGAGAATCGGCGATATTGTACGGATATTCCGTTGGGGTGTCGAAAACGAACTTGTGGAACCGAAAACTTGGCACCAATTGCAGGCGATAAAAAACCTAAGAGCCGGGCATCCGGGGACGTTCGATCATCCGCAAGTCAAACAAGCCCTAATCGAAGACGTACTCAAAACAATCGAATCGGCCCATCCGGTTTTGGGTGATATGATTATGGTACAGCTTTTGGGCGGTATGCGTCCGCAAGAGGTTCGATTACTTCGTTTTTGTGACATTGATACTACCGACGATATTTGGATTTATTTTCCGCACGAACATAAGACGGAACACCATGATAAAACGAGAGCAATCCCATTGATACCGGAGGCTCAAAACATCCTGAACAAATATCAAAACAATGACGCTAACGAATATATATTTTCTCCCAAAAAGGCGTTAAAAATAATATCTAAAATCAAAAGAGAGAAAAGAAAAAGCAAGGTCCAGCCGTCTCAGAGAGGTCGAAGAAAAGGACGAAAAGCTAGAAAGCCGATCAAAGATCATTATACCCGTGACTCCTACCTCCATGCAGTCAAACGCGCGGCTGCCCGTGCCGGTGTACCGATTTGGTCCCCGAACCAGTTGCGGCATACCAGGGCGACGGACGTTGACTCCAGCCAAGGCATTGCAGCGGCTCAAGCTCTTTTAGGTCATTCGTCACCAGAAATTACTAAGGTTTACCTTGACCCTGACGTCAAGAAAAAAGAACAGATCGAACGGGTCAAGGAAATTGCGAGAAAGATGATATAATGGTATCACTTGTCCGAAAGTATATAATCGTCCCCGATCTCGCAGACGGTCGTTGTCCCATGTTGACTCCAATACGGTGGCCGGACACGGCAAACCCTCCACCCGGTCGGATCGGGCATCCATCGCATCGCTTTGCCGTCTTTGATAAGAGAGTAATCATCGTCAATACGCTCCGCTGTAATATCAAGTAGTGTACCATGACCGGATTGACGCCCTTTGCCCATGTTTTGGTAAAACCTTCGTAAGCTCCGCTTAAACTCGCCGACAGGGGCCGGCCTGTTCGGGTTTCGGTCTTTTTTTGACGATACATCCAAAACGCAATAGCCGATTAGTTTTTGACATACCATAATTATCGGACGATATTTTTGCTCTCCTTTTTTACAAAATAATTCCCGTACAGCTTTTGCCTCTTCCTCTTGTGGATCATCCGGCAAAAGGGCGGAAGCGTGGTAAATTTTACGATCATTTATCAGAGTTGCCCTAAACGGCAACCTGATTTCAAGCGGTTTTTCGTCTCTGGTTGGTACTGCCCCATTAAACATTCCGAATTTCCAACCGTCCATTGCATACACCAAACCGTCAATGGTTGGCGGGGCCATAATATCGTACATGATACCACCATCATCAAAAATAAATGTTAATTTTAATGGTATTTGTTCGTATTTCATCGTTCTTTTTTTCTAAAAAATTTTTTTGAAACCCAGTTGACACGAGAAAAACCACAGTGTAATATGCGGGAGTCGCTCGGTCACGGGTGTGGATTGAAACCGTCTTCTTTATTGTATTACGATACAATGTCTCTCCTAGCAATAGGAGAGGGGATTAAAACACTATTTTCTTTTGCCATCTGTATAGCTGTTTTTGCTGTCTCCCCTCGTGAGGGGGAGTGGATTGAAACGTATGATTGCATGGCAGACTGTCTCCCTCCGTCACTGGATGGCGTGGATTGAAACATTTGTATGGTCACATGACACCATAACTTCTAGGTTGGATTCTTTCCCGCCTTTTTTTGTGGTGTCACTCTTCGGTTTCTCCGATCCACGTCCATCCGTGCCAAGAGTTGATAGACCAACTATGTCCCGGATGTAGTTTAAGCAAGCCGGTCTTTGCTACGTGGCGTCACGGAATCTTCCAAGAGAATACTAATCAAGTCAGACATTGATCGACGATCCTCTTCGGCTTTTTTGCGAAGCGATTCATAAACCGTTTTTTTTACCCGACCATAAACAGTTATAGACTTGGCTTCGTCTTTTTTAGGACGTCCCAATTTCTTTTTTATTGCTGTTTCTTTCATTTTTATTCCTTTCTTTGTGGTATCATTGTTATGCTAAAATTCGCTGTTTGGTCTTGGCCAGTAACCATTTTCGGCGGCAACCTTGTTCATCTCCATGACCATCGGAACAAATTCTGACTCGCAATAGCAGCAACGCGGCTCATCTAGTTTGGGGATAATAAATTTATGCAAAACTCTTTGCTGCCATTGCTCTTCGGTCTCCTCGATCGTGTACTCTCCATTGGCGTCTCTAAACGTCCATCGCGTTGTCCAAGTATAGCAGTCAACAAACAGGCACCTAGCCTCTCTATTGAGTACGCCAAACGCCTCCCAGTCCCCCTCTTCTGCCGACAACCCCGTCGGTACAAGATTATCAGCGCATAATACCCCGTTTTCATCTCGGACTCTACCAGTAATTTCGTAAGACACAAATCGAGTACCTTCTTTTTTTAACATTCTTCGCATCATGGTATCATATTTCCTTTCTTATTTTATTTTTTTGTGAAGCAATCGCCCGAAAGGGCGATTGAATTGAAGCCGAAATCATTGGATTGTAAAAGTTGACGGAACGGAAGTCCAATCAATAACGCTTGCATCATAATCACTGTCGGCAATTTCTTGCATTTGTTCCGGTGACACCATATAAGTAATCGTGACGGTATAGCTTGTATTACTATCGTCGATTACCTCCATTGACCCTTCCCACGGCTCATTTCCAAACGCATCCGGGATTCCGTGCGGCTCGACGTTTAATTCACTCGCCACATTCGCCGCTTCATCTCCAATTACTTTTTTTGAGTTCCGCAAAAGTAAGGTTGCGGTTTCGGTATCCATTATCGTTGATCTCAAAATCTACTGTAATCTCCTGTTGTAACATTTGATTTCTCCTATTTTTTTGGAGTTTTAATTTTTTTTGCCAGTCTCATCAGTACCGGTTCGGCAAGCTCCGATATACGTGGCTGACGCCACGTTTCGACTTATCAAATAATCTCGTCGAAATATCTCAATACTCTAAGTGCGTTCCGCCAATTTTGGCCGTCCTCATCATCGTCCTGTGTGTCCTCTCTGTCGTCAAACACCCAACGGAACGTCTTTATAACCTTGTATTTTTCTTGCTCAAAAAATACATATCCACCCGCTTCGAGTTCCGCGATTTTTTGCTTGTCTTCTGGGGTCAAACAATCGGAACTAAAGCTATCTCGCTCCATGATCTCGACATACTCACGATCCTTTAATTTTAGCTTGGGATCATAGTATAATCTCACTCTTGCATCAGGATTGCTGACCGGTGCTGTCTTTCTGTCAATTGCCGGTTTGGCGACCGGCTTTTGCGGAACCGATGCTGTTTTTTTGCCGGGAACGTAATCGACCGGAACGTACACGATAATCGTCTTGGCTTTTTTGTCGTAAGTGTCGGCTTTGGTCTTGCAATCACTGTACTCGTTTTTGTACTTGGAGTACAGCATCTCAACCTCTTCGCAACCTTCCGATTTTTTGTCCTCATAACAATCCGGACAAGTCCAAGTCCAGTTTTTGACCTTGTAATCCCGCTCTTTGTGCGGTCCGCCCATCGTGACCTCAAAATTTTTGCCACAAACACTGCATGTTACAATCTCTTTGCCCATTTTAATATCTCCTTGTTTTTTTTATTTATTTTTTTATTGGTGGTTCGTCCCCGGGTTGCCGGGGACGGGTTGAAGTTAGTTTGCGTTAGTCAATCGTGTAATGATCGACATCCCAGTCAAGCTCAAAATCGGCAAACTGTTTGGAGTCCTCAATCGTTTGGTAGTAGACGGCGGTGATCGTGCGTCCGTCCTCAATCTCCAGCGATGCAACATACTCCGCATATCCGTGATCTGCTGTCCCGCTTGTATTGCGGCTTGTCGGCTCGCAATTGAGGGCCTCAAGAGCGTCAACATTGGATTTGCCAGCGATTGCGATTAGTTCATTTCTTGTCATTGTTCTGTTCCTTTATTTTCGGGGTTTCAATCTACGCACCCCAGAGGGTGCGACGGGTTTTTGATTTTGGCTTGTTGCCGTGCCTCAATCGTTATGATGTTATTATGCACCAAAGGTTGCATTTAGTCAAGACAAAAAAAGACAAATAATACAAAATAGTTTGATTATTGTTTCGTCGAAATCAAAGATACGCTTAAAAACAAGGCGTTTTTGTAAAAAAAGAATTTTCAGAATTCCTGAAAAATTTTTGAAAATGGAAGAAAATCTGTCCCAAACTGTCCCAAATCCGCCCAAGTATGCTATATTACCCGCTCCAAATACGGCGATCCGGCCAAATCGCCCGGAAGCGTAAACCGATCCACAATGTCGGGCCGTAAGTCAATCCCGGCATATCGGTAGGCGCGGGAGACGGCCTCGGAACAAAACGGAGGATGATGTTCGCACTCATTACTTCCGTAAGCTCTGACACCACGCAATACAATCGACGCGATAACATGACACCATCCGTACTCGACGCCAAGAAACTTATACATCTGCATCGCCGCGTTTTCGCAAAAGTAATTGTACGGAACGTCTTTGAGACGCCACACCTCATATCGACCACCGTATTTTGCGAGTTCGATTTTTCGGCCACCCCAAAACTCGCGAACCTCCAAGCAGTACGTGATGCCGTCAATGACATCGACCATTGCCGCATGGGAGTATCGGCTCCACGTAAAAAACGCGGCAATATAGCCCATGATTGAGGTTGGCCGGAATAGAAGTATGTCGCCGGTTTGTATTGGTGTCATAGTTCAAAAAATTTGCAGTTGTTTGGATTACAGAGCCGGGCCTTCCATTTCGGCTCGATACCCTGTTCAACGAGTTCTGGGTGCTGGCATTGGACGTAATTGCAATTGCAACTTCCCGGCGCTTTGATACCGGTATCGTGCATATATTTGCAGTATGGACCGTTGTAATTTTGCCAGCCTGCGAGGTCGTGGGTGTCGGGGGGAACGGACAAAGATAGCGATGACGCCATAACAGGAATGTCATCTTCGCACCAACACACGCCATCGGCATAAAGTCCGCGAGCATTTTTTGGGGGGACGCATCCATCAAAAACGCTCGGGCGAAACATAAATATACCACATCCGTCAGGAACCAAGTGGTCATATCCTTGACTACACTTTACGATCTCGTAAACGTCAAACAGTACAGCACCGTCGATCACTGTCTTGTCCTCTCGCGCTTCGACGCGATACGTCAAAGGATAATCATCTTGATGTTCGTTCCACCTTAATACAGGATAGGCATTTCCTTCGATGTCTGGTATCTGATACTGATGGAATCCGAATGGACTGTTTAGACCGCCAAAACCAGCGATAGCCTCCGTCTGGTCGCCATTTTTATGCGTGACCACCATATAAAGGGTGATCGATGGGGGTCCATTGTATTGCGGCACCATGTAAAGATCGGGAATGGAAAATCTATTGTAAAACGACGGGTCTTCCTGTTTTATTGGCCTTCCGTTGAATTTAAGAACTCCAAAATTTTTTTTGGCATATTCGACACTGTACGACGAATGGTTTGGCGACATGGATAATATTCGCGGCAAGCAAAAAAGCGGTGGCTCGCCCCCCCCTCCGCAGCAGCACCCCGGCCCACCAAACATCGTTCTAAACTTACCCATCATCATCCTCCGAACAAGTAGCGTTTACGATGTCCCATCGATTGTTGACAAAGACAAGATCAACTTTGGCACCACTGTCAATGATGTTACCGGGATCAGCTTTAGTGCAATAAGCCGTAACCTCTTCTTCTCCGACCTTGACCCTTATCGCATTCTCCGCGCTGTTCTCCGCATCAAATACATGCAACTTGACTTTGACGTTTGCCGACTCATTACTGTTTTCCGTAAATGTTGATTGTGTAACGCCAGTGCGAAAAAACGGATTGCCGAACAATACCGGGCTGGCCGCACTGGAAGAAGACGAAGTAAAATCATCCGTAATACCAGCACCACGCGCAGCACCTTTTAGATAGGTTCTCGCCCCTTGCTCCGTTGACGCCGCTAAATTAAATGGTCCACTCATTACAGATATTGCGGTAAGCCCAAAACGCTTAAATCGGTGATCTCAAACGGACATCCTCTACGATAGACAGGCATTTGCCTCCCTGTTGCCGGGTCGATAGGCGTTATTTCCGTTCCGTCTTCAGCCAAAAACATCGGATCGGTAACGGCCTCGATCTCGGTGGAGTCAATGTAACCCTGTGATGCCAACTCAAGCAATTCAGCCCGTGTTGCATAATGTACGGCGCCGGGAACAACCATCATTCCACCTGATCCACCTGTTGTATATGTCCCTCTCCATAGCCTTGCCCTGCTTTCATTCCCTAAAGGCCCAGCAAGAATTTCCGTACCGATATTCGCATACTCACGGATAAACGTCTTTGGATCGGCCAAAAGCTGGACCGACACTTTTTTGTACGCTATCGTCGGCTCTTCTCCTTCCGTAAATTTCCGGATCAATCTGGTGCCAAGACTTACGACTTGCAAAGTAAATGGACGAAACCCGTATCCGCAAACAGTGACATGCTCTGAGTTGACCTTTCCGTTATAATAAAACGCGTAGGTGTCATCAAAGTCTGGCGGCATGTTGTACGCAAAACTCATTGCCATTTGATTGCGTGTTGAGTTTGCAATCATAGGCGCACCAGCCGAATTGACAAACGGAGCGGAAACGATATTGCCCCCGGAAACGCTCCATACGGTTGTCAATGTCTCTTCGACCGGATTGCCGCTCGTTGTAAAATCTTCGACCGGAAGTAGCCACGGCAATGTCAATGGTGTTATGGGATCACCGTTTCTGTCCCTCGCATCTTCCGGCAAGACGGTCTCCCATTGGACATTTGCTTCGACCTGGTATCCACCGTTCGGCCCCTTTAATCGTCCGACCTCTTCGATGTTGACGTTCCGGCATCGGTAGATCGGTCGTTGCGGATGATAGGCTCCTATCGGTGGCATAAAATAGGAGTCCATAAGATCGACCACGTTATGCGGTGGTGTCACTTCCCAGATACTTTGCTCTGTAAATGATCGTGAGTCACTAGCGCTACATTGCCTGATTGTGATCTCAATACCGGTATCATTTGCCGATAAATCTTTTGGTTTACGTCGTATCATTACAGGCCCCCTACCACTGTCTTTGGTTGTTGCGCATTTTGCACTGTTGTATGCAGTTTCTTGGTCACTGCAATCACTTGCGTTAGCAGGTTATTGCCCTTTTTGACTTCTTTAAGTTCTTCTTTTTGCGTTTCGATAAAGACTCGGTTTTCCAATTCTCTTGCGGCACTGGTGCCACCCATTATGGCGTTAGTAGCCGATTGCGTCGAATGACGTAATGAGACCGGCTCGCCCAATTGCGTCTCAATCTTGTCCGCTCGCTCTGCGAGTTCTTTCGCTTTTTGCAGCCATTCCAAACTCTGGAGTTTGTCAGTTGATTCAGCGGCCCGTCGCATAAAAAGGTCAAACTGTTGCGTTAATCTTCCGATCTGATCTTGCGGGTTTTTTAGCTCTTGCATGTCAAATTCAAAGAGCATATCCTCAGTCGATCTTCGCAATTCCCAGTTTTGGGTCTCTAGTCGCTTTTGTTTTGCCTCCTCTTCATCATTCATTCTCTTTTCAATTTCATTTCGTTGCGATTCAAGTTCTATTCGTTCTTCATAGAGTTTTTTAAATTCCTTAAGATTTCCTGCTTGTCTTAGTTCTTTTTCTTGTATTTTTAATTCCGCAATTTGAAAACCAAGAAAAGTTTTTTTGCCATGATCGGTTTTGTTGGCCTCAGATTCAAAATCTTTATTTGTTAAATATCGATCTATGTCGGCTCGTCCAGCCACCGCTTGATTCTGTTTGTCGTGTGACTCCAGAAACTTTTCTATTTTTTTGTTTGACTCTGCAAGAGCTTTATCGAGTTTTTCACTGGTTTTTTTTATTTCTCCTGCACCAATCCACCATTGATCTATTCCAACAACCAATCTCTCTATGCCAATCGCACCAAGAAAGTCTCTGACACCACTGGTTAATCCTAAAGACACTACATCAATGGCGTCATTAAATGTTTCTGTTTTGTTTGCTAGGTTATCAAAAGGTCTTTTTGTTCCGGCAATCCAGTCTTTTGCCATGCTGTATTGACCTGCTAACGCTGTGATGGCAAGGGTTAGCGGTCCGCCTCCGATGGCACCAGCGGCTTTCCCAACGACTGGAATCTTTGACATTACTTGCGTCAACATTCCAGATGTCCCTTTTGCTGCTTTTGTTGCGGTTGGAAGATTTCTTCCCAAGAACCCTGATATTCCTGTTCCAGCAACATGCTCAAGGATTTCGTCTCTTGTTTTTTTTGATACCGTCCTTCTTGTTGATTCTCCGAATTTTGGTATAGACGGCCTTCTTGTCCTTCTTGTTCTGATTGGCGCAATGTCTGCAATATCGGCAACATCCATTGCACCACTTAGCATATCCTCCATCATGTACGTTCCGGGGTCACGCTTTTTGAGACGTTGGACCATCGCGAGCTTTTGCCCGGTTCGGCTCATTCCTCTAGTTGCTGCCACGTTTCTTACGATGCCGAGTCTTGCGTCAATCCTGCCTTGTCTTGACATCGCAGCATTAGCAGTTTTTGCCGCAGTATTTCGTGTCAAAGCCGCCGTTTCCGCATTGATTGCGGTTGTCGATGCCGCTGTCGATGTTGCGAAAGTCTTTTCGACCGCAGCTAATGCAGCCGTGGCCGTGCTGTCAGATACCTTCGCCTTTGTTGACGCCATTGTTGCTGCATTACCGGTCGCAAGAATCGCGTTACGAATTTTCATCGCCTCAGAAAAAGCAAATACGGTCGCCGTAATTCCGGCAACTCCAGCACCCATTGCCGCCGTCCGACTGATAAACTTCATCGTCGGCTCGTCGATCTTTTGCATGGTGTCAAGCAGATAATTGACACCATGCAAGGCCTTTGTAACCGGCTCAATCAAGCCCTTACCAAACGATCCTTTTAATTGTTCGATCTTGGCTCCTGCTTGTCGCAATTGATTCATGTACGCCAGTGACTCCACCGCAAAGTCGCCGATTGCGTCCGCTTGCTGCTTTTGTGCTTCGCTCAAAATTGCGAACGCTCTCGCCTCTCGTTCGGACGCAAAAACAAGGCCATTCTTAGCATTTTCGAGTATTTTGGCGTCAAGTATAGCCTCGGTCAAAAAGATACCATAAGGCCGTAGTGCCTGATTAAAACCCATCATTGCGGAAGAGAACGCGTTCATCACGTCCGCAGGGTCTTTTGCAGTAAACGATCCGATGTCGATAGAGAGTTGCGATAGGCTACCTGACAGCTTCAGAGCGTTGGCGTCGGTCATACCCATACCCTTTGCCATTGATGTCATGTTCATAAGCATCTGCTGTGCCTGCCGTGTAGTACGGCCAAAGTCAACAGATGTCAATGTATCCATCATCTCTTTGGCGTCACGTGTCACGTTTCTCATAACGTGATTAAACTGAGCCATATCCTCACGCGCAGCAGAAGCCGATGATACCGACTCCTTAAATACACCGGCAATCTTGCCTCCTCCCCAAATTGCAGCAATGGATGCAAGAGCTTTGCCCGATGCGGTACCCAAGGTTTCCGTTTTATTGATACATCGTTCCAGCCCTTTTTCAAACTGGTTGGACTCAAGGTGTAATGCCAGGGTTGCGATTTCGTCAGCCATTGTTCTTTGCTTTTGTTAGCGTTAATCCTTTTGCTTTCGCAAATGACACCATCCATTCACCCATATCCTGATCCGCTTTTATCATCTCACTCGCCTCTTCTTGTGGAGTCAGAAAGACTGGTTTGGTTATATGGACTCGTTCCGGGTATCGGATGATTTCGTTTTGTTTTTCTACGGGAAAGCCCATCCACCGGATCGCCCACTGGAAGCAGCATAAGAGTGATTCGATCAGGTACTCCAGTCGCGTCGATTGCTGTAGTCCCTCAGTACGCAGCTTCGACGCTGTCGAATACTCAATCAGGTCGCCTCTTGTTGCAGGCCGTCCGAACGGGTTTTCTCTGAACTCTTGACACCATTGGAAGTAGGTCCGATAGTACCAAGAGTTTCGGAGTTTTTTTCCGCAACACGAAACCTTATATACTCTTCTTCGTGGATACGATTCGACATTTCGATGATCTCATTTGCGAGTGCTGACGCAGCAATGGTGTGACGTCGCAAGAGTTCTTCGATCTCGCTTTCGTCGAATTTATCACCGGTCTCTTCGTTTACAAGGCCGTGATATATCACGGTTGCAAACATGTTGTATCCGGCCTGTCGCGACTTTAGATATTGCTCATAGTCCGTCCCGCGAAGACACCGTACTTTGACTTTTTGATTCAAAAAATCAAGTTCGGCATCATACGGTTTAACCGGCTCATTGATCCATTGTTTGATGTTAAACATGCTTTCCTTTCTTACGGCCTTGCTACAGATGTAGTTGTCATAATGTCTTCCAGTTTACCTCCTCCGCGTGGCTGGAATGAGACCGTCATCATCGGTACACTTTCGATTTCCGTTGTCTCACTTGACCCCGGATTGAGAATAAAACATCCGTGTACGATAATCGTGAGAATCTCTTCGTAATTTTTGTCATCATACACGTATTTGATGTCAAACTTCGTGCCGTTAGCCATGTGCTCGGTCATCTCAGCACGAAGTGCCGGGGTGTCAGCCATCTGAAATGGAAGAGGATTCATTCCCGGTGACGCCCCGACCTCCGTTAGCCCGACCTCCATGTCCGGGTCGTTATTGAGAAAGCCCCATGTATTTGCATCTTGTAAGCCAGGCATGGACTGAGATGTGCAAAACATATCAATTGGTGTATTTGATCCTGATCCAGTCGGGATCGCGGACGCACGAACTTTACGCATGTTCGTAATCATTATCGTTTTATCCATGTTATTTTCTCCTTATGGTGTTATAGGGATAAAGGTCTCAAAGTTGATTCGTAGTGTCACTCGGCAAGTAATGCTCTGGACATAACGAGGATAAACGTGTATTTTTGTAACTGTTATTATCGTTCCGTCACTTGCCCGGAACTGATCCTTTTTGTTATCGAGCATGGAAAATCGATTTGATATTCGCTCGATAATTTCATCGATTTTTTGGTTGCCTGTCGCTACTGGTATTGCGGCAATGATGTCAACAGCGTATAGCCGCTGTTCCAAGTTTTGCTGGATCGCAATTCGTCCGACTTCAATGGCCGATATTTCGAGCCATTCTTGTGGAGTTGACCCTTGCGGAATGCGGTTCGGTACGATAATCGGTAATCCCGTCCCCATGTCATGGACAATGGTAACTATCGCTTCCCGAAATTGTGTTAGGTTCATAACCGCCCTGCACTTATGCTATTTCTTATGAGTTCCGTTGATGGCGACACTACTCCACCTAATGCCTGCTGACTATGCCCGTGTTCCAAGGCGATTGCATAAGGGACAGAGTTGCAAATAAAAACAGATGTCCCGACTGTTGCCTTACCGATCATTGCCGACGCATTATTGATCGCAACTTGTACATCTCCGCTTGTTAAACCTTCGTTAAATTTTCGGTCAAGAGTATTAAATGACACCAACCAATTCGCTCGAAATGTCCCCATATCAACCGGAGATTGTTCGTTTATTTTCTGGTACGATGCCAGTGCAATTCTTCTCAGTCTGGCGTCAGATTTTTTCTTAAATTTATCCGCCGCTTTTTTTAGGTCATTGCTAAACGTCATTGGACACTTTCCCCAAAATTCTAACGACCGCAGTTTCGTTTCCACTCTTGATTTTCTCGTGCGAATAGATAGTGTACGTTATACCATTCCATTCGATTTTGTCAATCATATTTGACACCGTTTCCGTCCCCAAAATGACACCAACGATGTCGTTCGCTTCCGCCAAAACACCTCCGACGCCGATTACGATAAAATCCTTTAATGATTCCTGTACAAACGATATTTGCTTCTTTTCATATTCCGCGTTTATTCCGCAAGCAAAATTTTCTGCAACAGTTTGCGATGCTAGGATTGCAGTGCCTCCGAACTGTTCGAGTAGCATAGCCGCAACTCCATCGACCCCGGAAAAAACATCGTCAAGCATTCCAAACATGATACTACCTCACTGTTATCTCGATTTCTGCCGGATGTATTTCTCCATTGATGTCGGTAAATTCAAATCGTGCAACATACAATCCAGCCGACTCAAACAAAACCGGGTTGTTTTCAGGCGAATAAATAAAGTTTGATTCAAATGGCGTCATGCCAAGAATTTGGTAAAATTCCGGCTCATACAGTGTTGGTGGAGTTATTGCCGTGGTCTTTTCGACTGGAATATTTTGGAAATTTTCCAGTGGTGTCGATCCCGGTATTCTGGAGTATTCTCCAACGGTATCGGTCTTTCTCATCGACATCGAAAACGTGATCGAGTCAATGTCATCAACGGTAAGAGGCACCAGTTGATTGTTAATAAACTGGTCCAGCCAGCCAATAAAAACCGGCCTTCCTCCGCGAACCAAATTGATTGTTGCTCGAAAATACATTAGGCCCCCTTAACGATGGATTGTAGTTTTGGTGTCGCTGCATTGAATTGCCGAAACCGAATGATATGTACCGGCGCCGCATCCCGCGTAAATACTGACACCTCATTCGACCACGGCCCGATCCCGTGCTCCCCTTCCACGCGCGCCCGATAAATGTACGTTGATTCCGGCGTCAGTCCATAATCGGCGAACGTCGTTGACGGCCCGAAATACACGTCCACGAACTCCGTGGTCGGCGTTTTGCGCTGAAGTAAAAACATCACATCCCCCTATGCGTTGATCCGTATGGTTACGGAAGTCTGCGTCGTCCCGATCACGGTGAGCGTTGGCGTCACGGGCAGTGTCGCCTTGCTGATCGTTGTTGACCATGCGGAGTCGCCGCCTGCGTTCGTCGCCCGGGCGCGGAAGTAGTGCATGGTGTCGCTTGCCAGTCCCGTGACCTGGACGCTCGTTGCCGCTCCATTGTAGGCGGTTGTCCAGTTGCTTTGGTCGGTAGACTTTTCGACGAGATACGATACCGCCCCC